>ULTZ01020582.1_pt1 | contig 13781 bp, 10 predicted proteins | sample 1957981 | NCBI WGS metagenome assembly ULTZ01 (sample SAMEA4835745, study PRJEB28245) | human gut metagenome | biome: gut microbiome; material: fecal sample | place: Denmark | collected 2008
TGTAATGAGATGGCAAATAAAGAATAGACAGAATGGGAAAATTACCGATTATGATCCCTTCGGATTAAAACGGATGATCTATACGGTGAGAACCGGCTGTGTAGAAGAACCGGATATGAACTATAAGGATGGTGCACAGACGATCTTCCTTTATACAAAGGGAACAGAAGGAAATCCACCGGAAAGACTCCGGAAGCTGCTACAGTACATCGATGGAAGCCGCTCAGAAGAAGATCTCGAACCGGAGGAGACAGAAGCCTTAGAAATCGCGCAGATGGTTAACCAAATCAAAAAAGATGCGGAAGTGACGGTGAAGTATATGAAACAATGGGAAAAGTTACAGAAGGTTTACCATGATGGACAGCGGGAACGCAGCATTGAAGATATTATGGAATTGTTAGAGGATTATGGAGTTATCCCGGAAGAACTTCACAAAAAGATCCTAAGTGAGCAGGATCCGGATACCTTAAAGAAATGGCATAAGCTTGCTGCGAAGGTTTCTAGTATGGATGAATTTGCTGCGAAAATGTAATGAGATGGCAAATAAAGAATAGACAGAATGGGAAAAGACGGTCAGGTATTTTTGCCTGACCGCCTTTACTTACAACTCAATTATGCAATTTTACTCATACAGTGTTGTTTATAGAAATTACTGTAATAAGGAAAGTACACCCTGGTTGGACTGGTTAGCCTGAGCCAACATAGCCTGACCTGCCTGAGCCAAGATATTGTTGTTGGAGTACTTAACCATCTCTGTAGCCATATCAGTATCGCGGATCTGGCTTTCTGCACTTGTGGTGTTCTCAACTACGTTGTCTAAGTTGCTGATTGTGTGCTCAAGTCTGTTCTGTACTGCACCGAGAGCAGAACGCTGGGTGGATACCTTCTGAATGGATGCCTTGATGGTATCAATAGCGCTCAACGCATTCTTATCATCGGCTCCGTCCACCTTAATTCCCTTAATGCCAAGTGTAGTCGCATCCATAGCCGCAACATTCAGTCCGATCTGATTATTAGAGGTTGCATCAGCACCAACATGGAGTTTCAAACTCAGTGCACCCATGCCTGTTTCTGACTTACCAATGAATTTGCTGAGATCAGCATCCTCCTGCAGCGTATTTCCTTTTGTACCAACTACATCTCCGTTGGAATCATATAAGCCACCCTTATATACGACCTTACCATCTGCGTTAGTCTCAAAATAGCTCTCCAGACCGTTGGCTGCGATTGCATTGCCATCCTTATCGTACAGGTTCGGCTCCGTAATCTTAAAATCAGTTCCTTCTACAGCTTCTGTTCCTAACACAACAGCTGTATAGTACTTTGTCACATTAGTCTTCTGATCAGCTGTCATTTCTGCATCTTTCTTAAAGGCTAAGGTGCCATCTGCATTATATAAATCTTTAGTTGCAACATTAATTGCTTCTTTAGCTGTTACATCATTTGCAGTATTTCCCGCTGCATTTTTTCCTGCGTTATCAGTAAATAGTTTAGATGTATCATCACCTACTTTTAAGATATCTCCACTTTTATATACCTCATGACCGTTTGCATCATATAAAGATGCAGTTAATCTTACGTGGGTATTATCTACAGAATCACCGGCTGTTGCTGCTGTATGAGTACCTTGCGTACTATATAACTTCTCACCTTTTTCAATCATAGACTTTGCAACTGATGCGGATATCGCACTGCCACATACATCATATAAATTAGCCAATGGAGCTCCGTCCATTTGGGTGATGGTAGCCTTAGTACCACTGTAGCTATATACAGACGAAGTCTTGGTATTGTCTCCCTTTAACAGATAAGTCTCGTTGAACTTGGTCGTCTCAGCTACACGGTCAATCTCTGTTACCAGCTGATCAATTTCATTCTGAATATAAGTTCTGTCTGTTTCGGAGTTCGTTCCGTTGGAAGACTTAACAGCCAGCTCGTTCATTCTCTGAAGCATATCCTGAACTTCATTTAATGCACCTTCTGCAGTCTGTACTGCGGAAATACCATCCTGTGCATTCAGGGAAGCCTGTGTTAAGCCTCTGATCTGCTTTCTCATCTTCTCACTGATGGAAAGACCTGCTGCATCATCTGCTGCGCGGTTGATCTTATAACCGGAAGATAACTTCTCGGTGGACTTAGCCTGTGTCTTTGTGGTTAAGCCTAACATTCTGTTAGAGTTCATTGCTGTTAAATTGTGTTGTACTACCATAATATTACCTCCTTGTAATACTGGCACAAATCCATTTGTGTCAGTTGCTTTGTAAATAGTTTCTTTTTGTTGCTTTATAGTAACCGGAAACCCGAACTTCAAAGACGGGCCCTGACTTGTGATATTCAAAGCTTCCGGCTATTACCGATGTTATTGTTCCAGATTGCCGCGAGCAATTACGACGTTAGACTTTTTCTTCTTTAAATACCTGGGATCCGTTTCGGGTTCTGCATAGTATTTAGGAAGAGCTGCCTTTTCTTCCGGATCGGTGATCTGCTTCTCCAACATGGAGCTTCGTACAATGTTGACATCCTTTGGAGCATCCACCATGATCCGCAGATGATTCTTCGTTCCTCCGAGGAATACAACCTTGATGTTGTCACCAATCATCAGATATTCTTCCGTACTTACCGTTAGTCTTAACATAGAAACCTCCTGTCTCCTTCGAGCCTCCTGGCTGTTGTTATTCCTAATGCAACACTTTGTAATAAAGTGTTGCATTCCTGAACCATGCAAAAAGAGAACTTCAACCAGCCGATGGGAGCTGGCTCACATGAGGCTGGTTGAAGTTCTCTTTTTATAGGGCGAAGCCCTCAATGAAATAAGCTGCCGGCCAAATATCAACCGTATAGGTATGAAGTGGCAAACGGCAGCTTATGAATTGCCATGGTTCAGGAATTGTGCAGCACTACAAGAAATCTCTAACAATGATTTCAGAATTTTATTGCCCGATATTTTCCTGTTTTGGACTTTTCCTGACTTGATTTGTCCATTTATGTCCAAAAATCCAGCTGCTTTCAGGAGTTCACTGCCTGACAGCTTCCTGTTTTGGACTTTTCCTGGCTTAATTATCCATTTATGTCCAAAAAGCCAGCTGCTTTCAGGAGTTCACTGCCTGACAGCTTCCTGTTTTGGACTTTTCCTGGCTTAATTATCCATTTATGTCCAAAAAGCCAGCTGCTTTCAGGAGTTCACTGCCTGATCGCTTCCTATTTTGGACTTTTCCAGGCTTAATTATCCATTTATATCCAAAAAACCAGTTACTTTCCGTGGTTCACTGCCTGACAGCTTCCTATTTTGGACTTTTCCTGGCTTAATCGTCCATTTATGTCCAAAAAGCCGGCGTATAATGTACGGAGAGAACAGGAGAAGGGAGTCCATATGAGCAAAACACAGCCTATCAGGTCAACAACACAATTGAATCAGTTTAAAAAGTATTATCAGGAAATTATTCCGGAGAAACGTAATTATGCGCTGATTATTCTGGGATTAAATACGGCACTTCGTATTTCAGATATTCTGCAGCTGCGGGTATCCGATGTCTGGGATTGGCAAAAGCAAAGCTTCAAGAGGCATCTTGAAGTAATGGAAAGCAAGACCGGCAAACAGACATCCATCTACATAAATAAAGAGGTAAGGCAGGCTTTACTCCAGTGCCTGCTGAATCAAAGAGCTGCAGACGAGTTTATTTTTGCAAGCTATAAATATAAAAATATGCCATTGAGCCGGTACCAGGCGTACCGGATTGTAAAGCAGGCTGCCGTTTATGCAGGGATGCCGGAGCATATCAGCTGTCACTCCCTGCGAAAAACATTTGGTTATCATGCATGGAAGCAAAGTGTACCTCCGGCAATGCTGATGGATATTTACAATCATTCCTCCTACCAGATCACCAGACGGTATCTTGGAATTGATCAGGATGATAAGGATCAAGTATTTGAAAAAATCAGGCTATAGCAGGAAGAATTTGCCGTTAACAGTTCAGCCATGCAGAAATGATTGTGCAAGATGACCGTGGGAGCTTGCTCACTAAGGGCAGCTTATACAATCATTTCTATAGGGCTGACGCCCGACATGAAATAAGTTGCCGGAAAGCACGTATATTTGTTAGCCAATATGTATAATCCGGCAACTTATGAATGGCCATGGCTGAATTGTTACATTTGCCGAAGCAACTTCAGCTTTTGGGATAGAATTCACGGAATTTACTTTGACAATTGAGAAAGTCACTTCAGCCTTGAGGATAGAATTTCCGGAATTTACTTTGGCAATTGAGTGTGGCGAAAAAAAATTAAAAAAGTTTATTTAAAAAATTTTATTTCATGGGTTAAGTAATTTCTGAGTATGTCGATAATATAAGTGTACAGAAAAATGCAACACTTTATTACAAAATGTTGCATTTTTCTTATAATTACACCTGCGTCCAACAGTATATTTAATATTTTAATGTCATAATGTCTTAATGTCTTATTGCTTCAAATTCTCTATCTTTACAATCATGCCAAGTCCATATGGATCCTTTCCTATGAGCTTAATGCTTCCTGTATTATATATTCTGTATTAGGCTTCCTATATTATGTTCTCTGTATTATCTTTTCTGTATTATCTCTTCCATTTATTTCCCTACTATTGAACCGCACGTATAATACTTTATAGGTATTGTATCAATGTCATTATATGTATTTCACATTATAGGTCACATATGTTAAAGTAAAATCATCAAAAGGAAGTCAGGCCGGACCACTTAAAAGGCTTTTCCGCCAAACAGGAAAAGTACCCGGGTAAGTTGTAACAGAATTGTTTGCAGAAAGGTTAAGGTGACTGTTATGAAGAAAATTTTAGATAGAATCAATGAGTTTTGCAGAGAATATTACATGAGCTTTGCAGAAAGAATTTAGTTTCGTTTTCTAAATTACGCGAATTCATATTTACTTAATATAAGGGCTGCAGCATGAATGATCCCATGCTGCAGCCCTTCTCCCATTCTTATTTCATTCCTGAACAGCTTTAGATTTTCCTGTCATTCCATCCGTTCCTTTTACCGTAAAGGCAGGACAACAAATTTCTGATCCTCTGTGCCGTTCTCCAATCCCTGTGACAGCCAGTCCTGAATCTCCTTATTGTAGTCACCTGCGGAAAGCATTTCCTCAGCAAATGTTCTGCGGATACATAAATATTCGGATCCATAATAGGTTTTCATTACGCTCTCTTTACTGTCCTGTGGGGTTATGGTTCCATCTACTACATCCGGACGGTACCAGGAAGACCGGTAGTCAATATCATTAAAGATAATTACGGATTTCTGTGGAATCTCTGCGTAAGCCTGTTCCCATTGTTCGGTAACTGCCTCATAATACGGCTGCTGAACTGTCAATTCCTCTCTGTCAAAGACAGACCATATCGACAGAATCACACAGACCGTCACTGTCCCTCCAAGAACATAAGCCTTCCCACCATTCTTTATATCGGGCAGGATCAGTCCAATCACTCCGATGCACAACAAAAAAGTTGCCGGTTCAAAAAATCGGAAATAAAAGGTGTCCATGGACGATACATAACGAATGGCAATGAACACCATATAATAGGTTACCGCCATGGTAATCATTACCGACTGCAATGAAAAATGCCTGCACCTCTTCATAATCAGAATCATCAGCAGAATGACGATGAAAAGAACCGCAAAGACCTTAATTCTATATGGGAAATTCTCCATATACTCCGGTATCTGTAATGAAAATATATTAAAGAATTCTGTCAGCAGGCTTTGGATCAGATCATCTGTCAGTGTTTGGAAATCATCCCACCACATTGTTCTGCTTACTCCGGAAGCCATTCCATTCATGATCTTATTCATCATCAGATATCCAATACTCAGGATACCAGAAACGACTGCTGTTATTCCAAGACAGACTGCCTTGTGAAAATCGGTTTTTTCCCTCTTCTTATAATATTTCCATAATAATGCACAAATGTATACCCCGGTAACAATCCATACATAAATTCCGAAATATCTGGTCAGGAAGCTGCATATCCCCATAATGCCCAGCAGAACATACCACTTCGCCCCGGGATGGTCCTCCTTCAGAATCCGTGCAAGCACAAGACCGAAGCCAGACAAAAAAAGAATAAAGGGAACTTCACTCCACGTATAATAGCACAGATCAAGAAAGCCGATATTCGTAAGACACAGTGCATAAATCCACGCATCCCTCCGAAAACACACACGCATCAGAATAAGCAGAAGACCCACAATCAACATGGCCAGTATTTTGGAAGCCAGATACGCATTTACCTTCGTGACAAGCATTACCGCCGCAATACATGCCGGGTAAAGAACCGGCCAGTTGGCAAACCAGGAACGATATCCGGCAAGCCCGTCATATTGAAAGCCATTGCCCTGCACGAGGTTTTCCGCTTCTTCCAGATAGCCTGTGGAATCAGCGGATATGTAAATTCCATTCAGATATGCTTTTGAATAGATCAATATACAAACCATTCCGAATACCAGAATCAGGAAAACATCACTTCCGTATTTTCCAATCCATTCCCTGAGAGGAATTCTTCGGACAAATCCAAGCAACCGTTCCTTTCCAATCCATATCAGCAATAAATATACAATCAACAGCAGAATACTCGCAGGAATGGAATAGTAGAAAATGTCTCCGTAAGTTACCCGCACAGGCCCCACCTTCTCTATTCCGACAGAGATTCCACAGGAAAGAGCCTCTCCATTCTCCCATACCGTTTCTTCAAAAGGAAGCTTTTCTCCCCAGCCATCCGGCACCTGCATGAAATAGGGATCACTTGCATCCGCCTCGATGACAATCCGGTACTCCTCTCCTTCCTGAAACGAAAGCTCCGCAGGAAAAACCGTCCACTTACCCGGCTCAATTTCATTTACGGCAAGCGAATCATTAAATATGAGCTCTTTCTCGGAATTCCAGATTTGCATACGGAAAATTCCCTGACTTTCCGAAGAAACATTAACCAGAAGAAGATCAAAGCCACTGACGGAAAAATCCTCTTTAACCTTCCAGGTAATCTCCCTTTCCTCTCCCGCCGAACATTCCACATAGACAGGATCCGGGTTAATCGTCGGAAGAATCTGCGTTGTAGCAACACTATTCTGTGCAGTATGGGTAAGTACAAGCATGACCGCTGCAAAAACAAACAGTCCGAATACACTTCCTATGATTCTTTTCAACCAAATTTTATTATTCATGACAAATCTTCTCCGAAAGTTTCATTGCTAAGTCAACAACCACATCTGAATTATAATGACAGTGTTCTCCCCATCTTCCCAGGCCGTAAACCTGTCTTTCAGAAGTAAATGCAAGCAGCTGTTGCATAATCTGAGGCTTGTTGATGGTATTTAACGGGTATGCATACTCGTTCATATATGTAAATACTGCCTGCTCCTGATACATGGGAACCCGTTCTTTCCTTGTTTCCAGCCAGTATCCCCTGCTTCCCTGACAGAAATTATGCCGGACAAGAATACGATGAAAAGGTTTTTGCTCATCCGGAATATAGAGCCACTGGGCATCCGTCTGCAGATATCCACTGATATATCTGGTTTCAATCGAGCTATGCTTCAGCATTTTTACCCCGTTTTGTAAATCCTCCGGTAATCCGCCAATATGCCGGAAACTGCTCCACGGAATTGTTGTTACGATCTTTTCTGCTTCACAATACTCTCCATCCGACATTCTGATTCTGCTGTGATTAAGATCAAGCTCAATGACATCCGTTCCATACTTTACATGACCTTCAATTTCTTGTGCCATACGAAGCCACAGCTCTCCATAACCATACTTTTTCGGATAATAAAAGGAGGCATGTCCCGGCTGCTGCCCGTAAGCCTTATGAGTAAGACAGGAACGCAGCGTATCCTCAAAGCTTACATCAGGAAGCTTATCAAGCCAGTATATTCCAAGCTCATCCAGTTCATCCGCAAACATCTTACGATTGTAGGGGAGCATATACATCCCGGCTATCTGATCTCCCAGTTTCCATGTGATCCATTCACGAAACTTTTCCGGCTTCGGCTTGTCACTATTGCATCCGGCTCTGGCAATCGAAGAAAGCACCTGAACCTGAACCTCCGGTTCCATCTGCCATATATTCGCCTCCAGCGGATGACTGATTTCTCTTTCTCCTATTACAATCCGGCTGTCACGGTCAAACCTCTCCCATTCTTCCTCCGGCATAAAACGGAACAGATATTCGTTCACTTTTGGCCGTCTGACATCGAGAAAATGACCTCCGCCAATATCAAAAGGACTTCCATCCACCTGACAGGATCTGCAAAGTCCTCCTGCTTCTGTTTCCTTTTCCACTACCAGAAAAGAATCTTCACCTGACTGTTTTAATCTGTTTGCAAAGGTCAATCCCGCAGGTCCCGCTCCCAGAATCAAATACTTTACTTTTTCCATATATTTCTTTCATTCTTCTTTAGTTTAAATAATATTTTCAGAGCCTCCACAACAGAGCTTCCCTTCAGGCTGGATGCTGTTCCCACATAATGAATGGGAACTTCAACAGTCCTGCAGTTTCTGCAATAATATCTCATTTCTGTCTGATACATATGTCCGGTAGAAAGGAATTTTTCAAAATTCATCTTTTCCAGAATCTCCCTTTGAAAAGCCTCAAATCCACTGGTCATATCCTTAAGCCGCGTTCCCAGTACCAGATTGGAAAGCAGCGTTCCACCTCCGCTTAAAATTCTCCGGTACAGAGGCTGTTCCCTCATGGAACCGCCTTTCATAAAACGTGATCCCCAGACACATTCATACCCTTCCTCCAGCTTTTCCAGAAATTGCGGAATTTCAGAGGGTAAATGGCTTAAGCCCCCATCCATTTCAAGTATCTGTTCCGCGCCATCTGCAAGAGCTCTCCGGAAGCCTTCCAGATAACAACTGATCACACCGGTTGATTCTTTGTAATAGATACATTTTACCTTATCGCTGTGCTTCTCCCTCTCACGTATAATCGCTTCCGTACGATCCTTTGAATAATCGTCAATAACAGGATATATGTATAAACGGTCATAGGGCAGCTCCAGAATTTCATCCAGAATCTGCCCCATCGTACTTTCTTCATTCGCAACAGGCATTACAATTATTGTTTTTTTCATCATTTATTCCATTCATTCTTTTGTCTGTTTTCTTCTGAAGCATATATAAACACTATTGTAACTATTTTAATTTCCAGATATCGCGATTGTACTCAGCAATGGTTCTGTCCGATGAGAAGAAGCCTGCCTTTGCAATATTTACCAGCATCATCTTCTTCCATTTGGTACGGTCTTCGTAATCTGCAAATGCTTTATCCTTTTCTTTGATATATGCCTCCAGATCAAGCAGTGTCATAAACCAGTCTTTATTCAGAAGCTCCTTATAGAGACGTTCCAGATTCTCTTTATGTCCTGCTGCCAGTGCCTGCTTTCCAACGATAAAGTCCACGGCTTCCTTAATCACCGGACTCCTTTCATAATAATCCTTTGAAACATAGTCAGCTTTGGCATAATGCTCAATAACCTCTTCGGATTTCGCACCAAAGATATAAATGTTATCATCTCCAACCAGCTCATTAATCTCAACGTTCGCACCATCGGAGGTTCCCAGCGTCACGGCACCGTTCAGCATGAACTTCATGTTGCCGGTTCCGGATGCTTCCTTGGATGCAAGAGAAATCTGCTCGGAAATATCACATGCCGGGATCAGCTTCTCTGCATAGGTTACATTGTAGTTTTCCACCATCAGAACGGTCATGTACCGGTTCACATCCGGATCGTTATTCACGATTTCCTGTAATACCAGAAGTAAATGGATGATGTCCTGTGCAATGATATAGGCCGGTGCTGCCTTGGCTCCGAAAATAAAGGTGATGGGACGAACCGGCTTTTTACCTGCTTTAATCTCCAGATATTTATGGATAATGTATAAGGCATTCATCTGCTGACGCTTATACTCGTGAAGCCGCTTAATCTGAATGTCAAAAATGGAATCCGGATTTAAAGTAACGCCTTCGTTTTCCTTCACATATGCAACCAGCTCCTGCTTGCGGTTCATTTTGATCTGCGCAATCTGATCCAGAACCTCCGGATTATCCTTAAATTCCAGAAGCTTTTCTAATTTATCGGCATCCTTCTTAAAGCCATCCCCGATGGTCTGTGCAAGATAGGTTGACAGCTCACGGTTACAACTCATCAGCCAGCGGCGGAAGGTAATACCGTTCGTCTTATTATTGAATTTCTCGGGATACAGCCTGTAAAACGCATTCAGTTCCGTATTCTTCAAAATCTCTGTATGAATTGCAGCCACACCGTTTACAGAAAATCCATAGTGAATGTCGATGTGTGCCATGTGCACTCTGCCATCCTTATCAATAATCTGCACCTTCGGATCCTTGTATTTCGCAGCTACTCTCTTATCCAACTCCTTAATATAAGGAACAAGCTGGGGAACGACCTTCTCCAGGTATTTTAAAGGCCACTTCTCCAAAGCCTCTGCCAGAATCGTATGATTGGTATAGGCACAGCATTTACTTACCACTTCAATCGCTTCATCCATGGTAAATGCCTTGTCTTCCACAAGAATACGGATCAGCTCCGGAATAATCATGGTTGGATGCGTGTCATTGATCTGGATGACTGCATGCTCATACATCTTACGAAGATCATACTTCTTCTCCTTCATCTCATGAAGAATCATCTGTGCCGCATTACATACCATGAAATACTGCTGATAAATACGGAGCAGATTGCCCGCCTCATCCGAATCATCCGGATAAAGGAATAAGGTAAGGTTTTTCTCAATGGCTTCCTTATCAAAGTCGATGCCCTTTTTAACAAGACTCTCATCTATACTTTCAATATCAAAGAGACGAAGCTTATTGACACCACTGTCATATCCCGGAACATCAATGTCATATAGCCGGGAAACGACCTTTTTCCTGCCAAAAAAAACATCGAAGGAAATATCTGTTCTGGTAAGCCAGGATTCCTTCTCCATCCATTCATTCTTCTCTGCACACTGCAGTTTATCACGGAACACCTGTTTAAACAGACCGAAATGATAATTTAATCCGATTCCCTCACCGGGTAATCCCAGCGTTGCAATGGAATCCATAAAGCAGGCAGCAAGTCTTCCAAGACCGCCATTTCCCAAAGAAGGCTCCGGTTCAACCTCCTCGATCACAGAAAGCTTCTTTCCATATTTATCAAGGATCTCCACCATCTTGTCATATACGCCAAGATTAATCAGATTGTTGGAAAGCAGCTTACCTATGAGAAACTCTGCGGAGATATAGAACACCTTCTTCTCGCCTTCATTCTCATCCGAGACCTTCATGAGGCGCTTCGTTAATACAAGCACCACATAATACAGCTCCTGATCTGTAAGCTCTGCAATCTCCTTATCAAACATGTTCTGTGCAATTTCCAAAAGCTGATGTTCCATATTCAGTACCAGCACATCCTTCTGTAAGTTCGTCTGTCCTGCCATAATCTCCTCCATAAATATCCTGAAATGATATCCGTTCCTGTTACCAGATGTTCCTGCACAAATGACACTCATATCATTATATTTCTGTCCCGTCAGAACATACTGAATAATTACGTATTTCTTAAAAACTATAACGCTTTTACGCTTAAAATGCAAGTCAAAAGCGCTTACAGTTCCTCTACATAAACAACTCCCTCAATGTCACGGATTACCTGTATCGTCGAGTCGTGCATATGGGGACCGGCAAGTTCAATACTGGTCATCACCGCAGTATCATCTCCCCTGATCATAGTCTCCATAGTTTCAAATCCTGCTATCCGCAGATCCATCTTACGGAGCTGCTTACGCAGTTCCACAATGCTCTTCGCACTGTCCACCTCGATATAGAGCTCCAGCACACGGGAATGCATATAGACATACCGGTCAAGCCTTGCAAGCCCCACAAAGGTAACCAGAACGAGTACCAGCATAACAAATGCCCCTTCATAAAACCCGATTCCCAACGCAAGTCCGATACAGGCACAAGCCCAGAGCCCCGCCGCCGTAGTGAGTCCTCTTACCTGATTCCGGCCCGTTACAATGATCGTACCGACTCCCAAAAAGCCGACTCCGCTGATTACCTGCGCTCCAAGACGTGCAACCTCCTGTCTGGTGCCAAAATAATCCACAATATACTGTCCGGTCATCATAACAAGTGTCGCCCCAAGACAGACCAGTACATGCGTTTTAATTCCGGCGCCACGACGCTTCATTCCACGGTCAATTCCGATCAGGGTTCCTGAAAGAAGAGCAAGCAGAAGCCGGATCGTTACTGACAGCATATTCAATTCCCGTAATTCTCTGAGCCACACCGGAATCTGACTAAATTCTGATAGTTCCATCTGCTTTCTGCTCCCTTTTTGCTAAAAAGGAAAGATCTTATGGATCTTTCCTTTTGTTTCCTGTGAAAAATCAATCCAGAATCTGTGCAATAATACGCTCCACCTCATCACTTTCATAAGGCTTCGTGATAAATTCGGATGCCCCGTATTTTACTGCCTGAATCATCTTCTCCTTCTGTCCTGCTGCTGTAATCATTACTGCCTCTGCATTCTCGTTATACTTCTTAATCAGCATCAGGGCTTCAATACCATCCATCTTCGGCATGGTAATATCCAGAGTTACAAGATCCGGATTGAGTTCCTTATACATGACATAGCCTTCCTCACCGTTCGTGGCCTCCCCGGCAATTTCATGTCCCATGCCCTCCAAAATCTCTCTCAACATCTTACGGGATGTTCTGGAGTCATCTACGATCAGTATCTTTCCCATTTCTTATTTCTCCTCCTGTTTTCTCTATCGCATTTCAAGGCTGTCGCCTATGGTAATAAGCACCCGTATAGTCTCTCCACATACTTCAAGTGGAAGCACCAGCATCTTTCCGCTGTAAAATCCACTGATGGAATCGGAAAATTCCGGAGGACATAATTCCATTTCAATTCTCTGCTGGCTCATATCCGATGCATACAGACCATTTATGCAGTTAATCAGCTCTGCCACAGCATCCAGAGCGTCCTCATCCACCTTTTCAAACGCTTCATGTCCGAAACAGGAGGCAATCGGTAAAAGTGCCTGACCGTTTCCCGCGAAAGCACAGGTAACCGGCCTCTCGCCCTCTACAAGCTGCATTGCACCGTTATCTGCAAGGTACTGTTTATCAAAATATGCCTTCATTGGCATGACATTATTATCAACACAACGCATCATCGTACGGAGTACCACCCCTGCCATATCCAGATACTCTGCTGCATCTGTCGGCAAAAACAGCGGTAATACGCGATCCACATCATCACTCTTTAAGTCCTCCATACTGGAGTTCGTAAATTCATTCTCTGCCTGATATTCTCTCATAATATCGTCAAGCTCTGTGATCTTCATCAGGTTCAGATTCTCAAGAGCCTGTGCAAATGCAAGATACGGGTTTCCCTGAAGTCTCAGCAGCTCGTCCACCTGCTTCTGTGTCAGATACCCCTTAATAACCGCAATATCACCAAAACGCCTGTCCATCACTGCCTGCAGACGATTGATCTTATCTGCCTGTTCCTGCGTAATCATCCCTTCTGCTACTGCAATCAGCCCTAACTTCACACGAACCCTGGTAATTTCTTCTATTACATCGTCTAACTGCTCCGATGTAATCTTCCCCTTACTGATAAGATAATTCCCCAAAATTTTTGAAATCATACCTATACCTCCCAATTGTTATTGGTAGTGTCAAATTTACTACCTATTTTTTCTTTAAAAAC
>ULTZ01064031.1_pt1 | contig 13682 bp, 8 predicted proteins | sample 1957981 | NCBI WGS metagenome assembly ULTZ01 (sample SAMEA4835745, study PRJEB28245) | human gut metagenome | biome: gut microbiome; material: fecal sample | place: Denmark | collected 2008
GAAGGCAGAGTTGAAGGCAAACATGAGGCCAACACAGAAACGGCCTTCAGCCCGTACTTAAATCACATGCGAAAGTTTAGTTTAGATAAATTGCATCAAATTCTAAAAGAAATGGCATGCAGAAAGAATAGTATTGATAATGAGCAAGATAATATCATGTATTTCGCTACTTTTGTCGTATATTTGCCACCGAAAAGAACCAATAAACGTGTTGATTCTAAAAACAATATTTAAACCTATAAAAAATTTTTAAGAGCTTATGAAAAAGTTATTTACTCTCGTGTGTGGCGTATTATTTGCTATGTTTGCTAACGCAGCTACTCTTGATATTGGAGAGCCAAGCAACAATGTGAAGGATGGTGAAACTGTTTAAGCAGACTGAGGTTGAATTGACATTGGTTGAAGGTCATACTATTTTGGCTTCAGAATTTGATAAATATGCTGATGATACAAAGGTGAAACTAAGCTTCGAGAATACGACAGATCCTTATGTGTCTCGCAATGGTTGGGATATTGGTGGATTTGCCAATTCTGATAATTGGAGTCCAACCTATGAATTGAAAGCAGCTGATGGTAAGAATTTTGATATCTTTGTTACTGTTGGTGATTTCAAAAAGGCTGCCAAAAATGGTACAGATGCTTATGTTGATGGTGAACATCATAAGGGTGGTGTAACTTTCAATATCTATAATGAATGCAAGTTAGCTCACGCTTATGTATTATTGGAAGACAATACTCCAACTAATATATCAAATGCGCTTGTAGCTCCAGCTGCTAAGAATGCTCCGGTTTACAACCTTGCTGGTCAGCAGGTTGATGCATCTTATAAGGGTGTAGTAATCAAGAACGGTAAAAAGTACGTTCAGAAATAGTATAGAGTTATATTTTTAGTTTGTTGAAAAGAAAAGAGAGGGTATGTGAATGCCCTCTCTTTTTGATATTATCCGTTTCGAACATTGATTAATGTTCAAGATATAGTCCGTTTAGCTTTTCCAGGAAAACACAAACTTCATCATTTATCATTTCCATGAACCCATGAGTCTTCTTGTTCGATACACCAGGATATGGAGTATAGTAATCCTCCTCAATCGGTTCTCCCTGGTTTCTGCCAAACATCAGGTAAGCAATGTGATGCTGCTTGAGTACTGTAAGCAATGTCTCTGAAAAAATACTGGAATCACCAATAGATTCTACTCCTGTTGTCAGTCCGAAGGCATTGTTGTGGTCTTGGGCAAAAGGCAGAGCCTGCTTCACAATCTCCTTGATGCTCTTCTGGTAGAGTGGGAGGTCGATGGCATTTTTGCTTTGCAGATATGTCACGTTGATCACATCAATCTTGTTGTCCGGATAGCGATCCATCAGATTCTTGCCCGGCTGGTAGGTTTCAGAATAACTATAAACTACATTCGTTACATCCTCGTCATCCAAGAGATCCTGTATCTTCTTGTAAAGACTGATATAGTCGTCTTTGCTGAGTTTACAGTACCATGTCTTACCGTCTATAGGAAGAAGATTGAGTACTACAGGTGCTTTGATACCATAACCATCTTGCAGTGTATCAAGATATTTGGCAACCTGTTTGGTATATTCCTCCAGCATATCATCATTGCCGTTATAATCAGGCATTGTCCAGTTCATGATGAGTAAGCCTCCCTTACGGAAGTGTTTCAGCACATCTTCCCGGATAGCCTTGAACGGAACGCCGTCTATGTTCTGTGATTTTCCATTTTCAATGCCAGCCAACTCATATCCATTTGCAGCCGGTCTGTAACCGCAGAGAGTTTTCAAGTCGCATCGGTCGCTGTCACATTGCCAGCGATTCCAGCCTATTCCGGTTAAGGTTCCATACATCTGGCCTATCAGCGTACCTTTGTTGGCATACGCCTTGATGTTGCTTTTCAGATTCTCTGTGCGGGTTGTGAGACCGCTCATGGCAATCTCGTCATACGATTTCTTTTTCTTCTCACCGCATGAAGAGAAAGCCAGGAGGGCCGCGAACATCAATATAATATATTTGATTCTCATAATTTGTTATTCATTATAAGCCTTTTTCATAGCTTCCACCACGGTAGGCAAAGTCCACTGTGGCACACTTCTGTCTGTTCCGTCGAAGATGCTCATCCAGTAGAAGGTGGCTACGCCGTAAACCTTTGCCTGCTTCACGATGTCGGCAGCCTGGTCGGCAGCAGCCTGAATCTCGCTGGCAGAACTGGTTTTGTTGACACTCTTGCTTCCGTGAGTACCGTATTCACCAATGATGCAAGGGATGCCCTTGCTGATGAACTTGCTATTCAGACGGGTGAACATATCTGCGATTTCCTTGCTACAGGAAGCATCCCATTTGCCTTTGGTAAACCAGTCCCATGGAGCATAGGTGTGAACCTCTACAGCGATGTGACCTTCTACCTTGTCGGTAGGGATAGTGAGGTTGTTCAAAACCTCGTCTCCGCTAGCTGCTGCATAGGTATTGACGATGAGGTTGCGGGTCTCGTTGTTGCCACCAGTGGCACGTACTGCATTCACGAAGCTTTGGGCATAACCATTCAAGCCATTGTAGCTGCTTGCGCTCTTTGGTGCATTCCAGGTGTTGTCGGCATCAAGCATCTCGTTGTAACCTTCGAAGAGCAGGTGCTGGTCGTAGTTCTTGAAACGGGTGGCAATCTGAGTCCAGAGATATTCAAACTTCTCCTTGTTCTCCTTATAGTTGGCTTCATCAGCCTTGATCCAGTGCTTCACATCCTTATCGTCTGCACCTGTATCATGGTGAACATTCAGGATGCAGTACATACCGTTATCAATCACGTAATCAACGATTTCCTGTATTCTGTTCATCCAGGCTTCATCCACGGTTCCGTCTGCCTTCATGTGCTGGAACCAGGTAACTGGGATGCGGACAGAATTAAAACCGTTCTTCTTCAGAAAATCTACCATCGGTTTGGTGGTAGGAACCTGTCCCCATGCTTTCTCGAAATCAGTAACCGAGTTGCTGTTCATGTTCATCCACATGGCTACCACATCTGTGCAGTTGCCGAAATTGGTACCGATGCCCATGTTCTTCACAGCATCTACTGCGCTTTCCTCTACGTAGTTGGCATTCAGGTTCACCTGGTCACGGGTAATCACGTTCTTGCTGCTCAATGCTGCCTTCCACCAGTCGTAGGATGGCATGTTGCTTCCATACCAAGGTATGAAGAAACTCCATTTTGCACCGGCGTTCCATGCTTCGTCAATACCTGCGGTAGCTGTATTGTTGTTGGCATCAGTTCCGCACTCAGCCAGTGCGATGAGTTTACCAGGATAGCGAGTCTGAATCTCCTTGAACTCCTGAGCCTGCTTGGCAGCATCATAACCGTAGAGGTCGCGACCGATGATATCTACATACTTGTCGCCGGGATACCAGTCGGCATCATTGTCATAGGTATTGGCATCGCCATTGTAGTTCTGTGTAGTCCAAGCCCAAATCAGGTTGTGGATTCCCTTGTTCTGGAAGTAATCAAACATGGTTTGCCAAAGCTTTTTGTAAGTTTCAGCACCATCATATCCCCACCAGAACCAGGATTTGCCCCTGCTGGCACCAGATTTCAGACAGGCATTACCGGCAGCCTCATGGAAAGGACGCCAAACGGCAACAACGCCTGCATCCTGCAACTTCTGCAGAACTTCCACCACCTTGTCCATCTCCTGATAGAACCATTTGTTCTCCCAAGTGCCTGCCGTCAATACGTTGGCTGCCTTAAAGGTGGTTTCGGATGGGGTGCAGGTCACACCGCTACCATCTGTTCCCGGAGTGGTGTTTTCTGTCTTAGGCACGTTGAAGTGCCACATCAGCGATACCAGTCCGCCCTGGTCTGCCCAGTTGGTAACAGGGGTGATGTCGTTATAGTTGATCCATCCCTTGGAACCCTGCTTAGGAACATAGATATGGATAAAATCATAGCAGTTCATGGCAGGGTATTTGCCTGTTGCCTTATAAATCTTATCAGCCTCTTTGGTGTTCCAGTTAACGTCTGCCATGATTGAAGAGATGGTCTTGCTGCCATAATTCAGCTGCAGATATTTGTAGAGACGCTTGGTCTTGTCTGTAGCTGAAGGGTCGGCGAGATTCACATTGCCTACTTCGCTTTCGTGATAGATAGAGAAGGAGATGTTGTTGATCTTGTTGATGTCGTAGGTTTCGAAAGCACCATAGTCTTCCAGACCCGTCATCACGAATCCCACTTTACCATCTGCAGAGTGTGTGATTTTAGAAACAGGAGTCTTGCCGTCTGCTGTCAGATCCCATGCTTCTGTCTTTCCATTCTTGAGGTTGATGGTCAATTTGTCTCCTTTCGTTTGTGCCAAGGCTGTTAATGAAATCATTACTGCCAGGAGTGAGAGTAATAGTTTTTTCATTGTCTTGCTACTTTTAAGGATTTGTTATTGATTTTGATAATATAGATACCATGTGTCAATTCACTGAGATTGATAATGGTCTTGTCGCCAGCTGTGATAGGAGAGAGTTTGATGGCTTTTCCATCCAGAGCGAAGGCGCTTACCTTGTTGTTGGTACCATCCACGATGATACGGTCACCTTCGAAGGCAAACTTGTTGTTGGTTTCTACCTGCTTGATGCCTGTCGTTGTACCATAAGTGAAGGTTGAAACCTTCCATAGTTCGTAACTGGCAGTAGTAGCTGTAGATTTTACAGTCATCTTATCATCTCCGAAGGTTACTTCCGGTAGAGTGCTCAGTGCAAACTCTATCTTGCTACCATCGTTGAATGATACGAACAGCGACTTGCCGTCTGCTGCTTTGGCAGAGATGCAGCTCAGAGCTATCAGTAAGGATAATGCTATTTTCTTCATATCGGGTTGATGTTTTGGTTAAAATCAAAAATGTGGCGCAGTTAATATAACTACGCCACAAATTTACAAATTATATTTCACATAAATGCGTTTTTTATGTTAAATATCACTTATGGGAGGATAACAATCTTGTTTGCTTTCCCTAAGTCACCTTGGATAACGAATGCAGTGTCGCTCCAACCGTCAGAAACATTGTTGATGGCATTCATCATTTTGTCATCAAATTCTTGTACAAGCTGAGCTTCTGTTCCGTTCCAGTCTGCAATTGTATAAAGAGGAGCCCAATTTGCGTCATTGATTTGAACTTGTCCTGTAACACTTGCATCCTTATAAATTATCAACTTAGAACCCTTCTTTACGCCAAGTTTAATAAGATCTGCTTTGTTGAGACGGAATTTACCTGTACCATCGCCCCAACTGAACACAAATGGATAGGTAATGGCTGTGCCAGCTTCATTTTTGGCAAAGTCAGCTATGTCTTTCTCTGCAGGAACAATCTTGAAGTCAGGACCTTCAATCTTATTGCCATCAGGATCTTCCATTACAATCTTGTATGTTCCAACTTCTGCATTGGCTGGAACCTGGCATACGATCTCTGTATTGGTTCGAGATGTATAGCGGTTTACCTTGTAAGAACCGATGTAGAGGTTCTGGATGTTCTGGAAGTTCTTACCAGTGATGGTGATGGTTGAACCTGCGATAGCCTCACCTGGTGTAACAGATGCAATAGCTGGATCTGTTGCTGCCTTAATGCTCAATTGACCATCGATGTTGACAGTAGTACCATTCTTCAGGTTGAGCTTGAAGCCTGAACCAGCGCAGGCTGCAGGAACTGTTACTGCGATAGCATTGGCTGTACCCTTGAAATCATCTACTGTCATCTCTGCATCGCCAGGGAAGGTGATGCTCTTCACGAGGTCGAGATCTGTACCCTTGATGATGGTCTTCTCACCAGCTGTGATAGCTGCCGGTGTGCAAGAAGCTACGGTTGGCTTCACCAAAGTATAGGCTACAGTTACAGTCTTGCCATTATCAAGACTCAAAGTGATGTCACCTTCCTGTGCATCCTCTGGTACTGTAGAAGTAACCTTTGTTGTCTCAACCTTGTTAAGCTTAGATTCCTTGGCGTTAGGGAATGCGATACCTGTAATCAGATCCATATCCTTACCAGTGATGGTGAGTTCTGCACCGTTCTTGATAGGGGAAGGAGTTGCAACGAGTTGGCTAGGAACAACGGTTGTAATCTCACCGAAAGGAATTCTTATACCGCTTTTTGTTACAGCTGTAATTTCACCGTCTGCTACCTTTGAAGAGATAATGAAGGTAATCTCAGAAGCTGTTTGTGACTTGAAGTCAGCTGCTTCTACGGTTGCACCATTCAACTCAATGCTTGCAATCTGATCAAGTGAAGTACCTCTGAGAACCTCAGTTTCACCAGCCTTGATGAGAGACTTACCGATAGCATTGTTTGCATCGATTTCAGGAGCATTGATACTTAAAGCACCTTCAGAATACATATAGTTGTTTCCATCGCTAATCTGGAATCTGCCTTCTCCTGCTTCTGCTGGGATAACCAACTGAATCTGATAGCGGGTCTGAGATTTAAAATTCTCGGCATCCATAGTCGCGCCATTGGCAAAAATGACAGATGTAATATTGTTGAGATAATCGCCTTCAATAGTGAGGACGTCTCCAACATTACCTACCAGGTTTTCCTTGTTTTCACCTACGTAGAAACCTATGAATTTCAAATTCTCAATGTATGTGATTGGGGTAAGTGTCTTGATTTCACCATTCTTGGCGGTCTTCAATGTAACAATACCTGGTTCACATTTTTCTGCAGGAACTTCAATATTGATTTCTGAGTTTTTTCCTGATGTAACAATATTAATGCTGGTAATAGCTTCTGCACCAGGAAGATCTATTTCTGTAATCTGGTCAAGATTGGCTCCCTTGAAAGTAAGGACGCCCCCACGGAGTACAGGGTTTGGACCGTATGATAATACAGATATTTCATTGCCATACTGGTCGGTGTTCAAGTCATCACGGTCGCATGATGTGAACGCAAATGTACTGCATATCAGTAGCAGAACCAACCAGAGGAAAGATTTATTATGTCTTTTCATAATGATTGACGTTTATTGTTTTTGTTTGTTTGCAGTGCTGGCAGTTGGATGACTGCCAGCATCAGCAAATTTTATTCATTGATAGGGCAAACACGAATGTTATCAACGCAAATTGTTGGTGAGCATTCTACAGTAGCCTCTTTGTATGGTCCTGTATAGAGGAACATGGTCATACCTGTGAGATTCTCAAACTTCAAACCACCCAATTTGTTTCCATATCTGTCGTATGCAAATTCTGATAATGGAATAGAAACAGTCTGCCAGTTTCCTGAAGTGCTGAATGTGTTGTTGGTTGCTCCATACCATGGAGTCCAAAGTGCACGTGGAAGCTTGTCATCTGCAAGATAGTTGTTGTTGGCTGTTGAGTATGTTACCTGGTCGTTACCGGTAAAATATACCTGTAATGACAAGCCTGTCCAATCATTAGGAATGTTAACCTCAAACTTCACTTGCATGTTGTCAACATCATTCCATTTCATCAGCGAGTTCAACTCAGGATAACCTGCAGCTGGCTCTGGCCAGTAGTTGAATGAGTATTCATCTTCAGCCCATGAATCGAAATTAACGGTTTTGCCTCCAAAGTAGTAGTAATTTCCGTCAAGAGGCTGAACCCCTTCAACATCATTCCTAATACGGTTACCATTTTGAATTCCATCACGCCAGCCATGACCTAATGCTATTGCGTCATCTCCGTCATTATCCCAGTCGAAGAGTATGCAGCGGTCGTCACGGAAATAGAACTTAGACTTACCTTTTCCATACATGCTTTCTACTGTGACAAATCCTTTCTGTGCACCTTCTGGTACCACAAAAGTAACGGCATTCTTGGAAATGTTCTTGAAATCAGTAACGTCTACGTTGCCTGGGAATGTGATTTTAAGATGAGCATTCTCGTAATCCAGCAGGTAGTCGCCTTTCAGGGTTACAGTTTCGCCATCTTTTGCAAACTCATTGCTCAATGATGTTACCACCGGTTCAGGTACGAGCGTCTTGAAGTTATATTCAGTACACTCACCATCCTTGTTGTACATGTAGATCTTATTGGTAGGATTGTCAGTAAGAGTCTTTGGTACATCTACAATCAAGGTATGGTCTGTAATCATACTTGTGTTCAAAATGGCTTGCTGGTCGTTGAAGAGCATTTTTGTTATACTTCTCAAGTTGTTACCGACCAGGCAGATACTTGTACCCATGTATGCTCCAGTTAACATGGAATCTTTCTTGGTTACATCGCACAGGCGAACGTAATCAATAGAAGGAGTTCCACCAGCTATTTCATATTTGTCAGGCTCATCCACACAACTTGTAATGCTGAGTCCTGTAAATGCTGTAGCTCCAAGAAGCATGACACTTAATATTTTATTATTTAGCTTCATAATTGTTCTATTTTTGAGGTTTCTTATATTAATAAGTAAACTGAGAAATGTCAACATGCTGTGGTGCCTCCAGCAAATGAGGGTTCATGGTTGCATCTTCTGTAGGGAATGGGATGGTAAAACTGCTCACCTGAACGTTCTGATGCTTACCAGGATCATCATTGTATCTTACATCGCTGTTCAAGTTCCAAGGACCATCATAGCTACCCTTGTTGTACCATGTCTCATAGAGCGCATTCAGACCATAATACTCATTTCTCTTCTGTGCGTTCAACTCAGCAATTGTTGCATCAGGATCGAAGTAGAATCTGCGTACGTAATCATACCAGCGATCGCCCTCAAGTGCTAACTCCAATCTGCGCTCCTTCCATACATCTTCGAAACTGATAGATGTTGGGCGTTCGTATGTAGATACCGCACGGTTGCGAACTTTGTAGAATGCATCAATGGCAGATGCATCTGTTGTTGAGCCTGCATTACCGATCTTGGCTTCTGCATAGATGAGATAAACATCTGCAAGACGTAACAGCTGAGTATAGTTACCATAAGCCATCACATCAAAGTCGCAGCCTATATGCAAGTTATGGTCGGCTTTATCACCAACAAGATGCTTGACACATTGTGCTCCTGTTGGACTCTGGAGTTCTCCGTTACCTGGGTGCTTCTCGTATCCTTTATATACGTGCTTCAGGAAATCGAAACCGCCACAGTCTGTGTAGAAATAGTCGTATTTATCACCAGCCATCATCATGGTAGCCTTACGGCGGATGTCGGTGTTGTTCCTAGTCTGGCTTGCTGGATTATCTCCGAAAGCTTCTATCAGGTCTACTGATGGACCAGCCCATCCTCCCCAGTTGTTACCTGTTTCATCGAAACCCGTAATAGCGAGGTCACTTTGAAGTGAGTTTTGAGATGTCCAAGGGTCACGTGTGGCACGCCAGTGCCATGCGATGAGTGATTCTGGACCTTTGTATGCACCATAGAACATTGCTGGGAAATTAGCTGCAGATTCCAGACTTCTTCCACTGTTGTCAATCACGTCCTTTGCATATTTTGCAGCGTTGTCAAGATCTTCCTGATTGCGCTGGTGATTGGTGGTCTTGATGTATGCCACACTTCCCTGTTCGTAAGTTGTAGTTGCTGGATCGAAACCAGACTTTGTCAGGTAAACCTTGGCAAGCAAGCCTTCTGCGCAGTATTTATCAATACGTCCAAGACCTGTAGGATCTTTTTCCGGTAACAGTTCAATGGCTTTTTTCAAGGTCATGATGATGTAATCGTATACATCCTCTATGTTGGCCTTATACTGATCATTGTATGTACCGGCACCGATAATCTCTGTGTTGTTATGGATGATTGGCACTGCACCGAATGTACGTACAAGATAGAAGTATGCCATAGCTTTCCATGTCAGGCATTCTCCCATACATGCACTCTTAACGCTTGCGCTTGCGCTGGCACCTTTCAGTTTATCATAAATGGTGTTGGCGTAGGCATTTACTGTCCAAAGTGAATAAGACATATCTTTCAGGTTGGCATTGTTGGCAGATACGTTACAGTTCCAGTATTGAGTATCTTCACTTCCCAACCAATAATAGTTTCCTGACATTACTTCACCAACTTTGAAGAAACCTCTTTGGAAATCATACCATGGCATACTGTACAGAGAATTGGCGCCTTGATAGCACTCTGCATCACCATTATAGAACGTGTCTGCATTGTAGTTGGAATTGTCTGGCTGATCCAGAAAGTCCCCGCAAGAAGACAAGCTGAGACCCAAGACGAATGCGCAAACGGCCGTTTTATATATATTGTATTTTTTCATAATTGTTTATTCTTTTGTTATTTAATTAGAAAGCAAGGTTGATACCGAAAGAATATACCGTTGGTGAAGGATAACGTCCGTTATCTACACCGAAGCTGTATCCCTGTGAATCGGATGTACTTGCACCTACTTCTGGATCATAACCGTCGTAACCGGTAATAGTGAAGAGGTTCTGTATATTTGCATATACTCTCAAACTCTCAATATGAAGGTATCTTGCATACTTTTTAGGCAATGTATAACCTAAAGTGATATTCTTCATTCTCAAGTATGATCCATCTTCAACATATCTGTCACTGATAACGCTAGAGTTTCCGGCTGGGTCACCGATAGCAAGACGTGGAATGTTGGTTCCTGCGTTTACTACATAGATGTTGTCTACGTCATCATACCAGTTGTATACGGTATTGGCATTGTTGCCTTTATACCCATTACTGTAGTCCTTGTTCGGATCAATTGGAGCCAGTACGGCATGATTCTTGACACTTGCACTCTGGTTTACCCAGGCATTGTTCATCTTGCTCATGCTGATATTCAGGTAGTTCATAACCTTGTTTCCTACAGAACCGCTGACGAACAATGTCAGGTCGAAGTCCTTATAACGGAATGTGTTGGTCCAACCAAATGTATATTTAGGCTGTGGATTACCGATGTAAGTTTTGTCGTAATCGTCGATAACTCCATCAGGCTTTCCGTCAGGACCTGAAATATCCTTAAACTTGATATCGCCTGGCCATACGGTTGTTCCCTTATTCAGGGCTCCTTCCTTGTAGCTCTTAGGCTTAGGAGAGTTTTTGATATCTTCAAAATCCTTGTATACGCCATCGGTCTGATATCCCCAGAATTGATAGAGAGGTTTGCCGATGTTACTTACACAGACAACGTCGTTCCACTGGCCATAGCCAATGATGTTGGCATTGGTTGTGCCGCTGAGACCTACCAGTTTGTTCTTGTTCCAAGAAATGTTGAACTCTGTATCCCAAGAGAAGTTCTTGTTAGCAATAGGATGAGCGTTTACTGCCAACTCGAAACCGGTGTTCTTGATCTTACCGTAGTTACCCCAAGGTGCATTAAGACGTGAAGAACCATTGCCTTGAGTACCCATATATGAAGGCAACTGTAAAGGCATCAGCATATCGTTGGAAACCTTGTTGTACCAGTCGAGAGTAAAACCAATCTTATCATTGAAGAGTCCAAGATCGAGACCGATATTGGTCTGTTCCTGAGTTTCCCACTTGATAGAAGTGTTTGGAATATTGGTAGGACGGTATGCTACGCTTGTTTGACCAACAAGGAACTTGGTTACGGTAGTACCCCATTTGTAAGCACCGATATTGGCATTACCAGTCTGACCCCAGCCAATACGAATCTTACCATTGCTCAACCATTTACCTGCGATGCTCTGGATAAACTTCTCGTTAGAGAAACGCCAGCTTGCTGCGAATGAGTGGAATGAAGCCCAACGGTTTTCAGGACCGAAGTTAGAACTTCCGTCACGACGGAATGTATATGTTGCTAAATAACGGTCATCGTAGTTGTATGTCTCACGTGTAAAGAATGATGACATTGTTGTAACACCGAAACCAGACTTGATACTAGGAGTGCTGGAACCCAAAGATGGCAAATGGATCATATTGTTTGGCAAATTAGAGTTTGCCTGATAGGTATAATCCCAGTCACTACGCCAAGCTTCCTGACCCAGCATGGCTGTGAAAGAATGCTTTTTGATACTTCCATTATAAGTAATGTAGTTCTTAAACTGCCAATACTTGCTTGTATTCTTCTGCCAGCTTGCAAAGTTTGTGTCCTGGTTCCAGTTGCCTAAGTGCATAGTAGGTGTAAAGACCTCTGCATCACTCCATGACAAGTCGTAACCCAACTCTGTATGCCAGGTGAGGTTCTTTATAGGAGTAATGTCTGCAAAAATGTTACCGGTCAGCTTGTTACGCTTCATGGTGATATCCTTGCTCAAAGCCTGTGCAATAGGGTTTGGTGAAGACCAGCCGTCACGTACTACAGATGTATAGTTTCCGTCTACGTCATAGATTGCAATATCTGGAGGTGTAGTCAATGCGTATGTAATAACACCTTCTGTACCATCAGCATGGAGCAGGCGCTCCTTGGTTCTTGTGTATGTAGTATTCATACCTATCTTGAACCATTTCTTCAGTTGAGCGTCCAGATTGGCACGTACGTTCAAACGCTTGAAGTTAGAACCGATGATAGTACCATCCTGATCCATCATACCGCCACTAACATAGTACTTAACCTTCTCTGTACCACCTTGTGCAGCAACCTGATGCTGGTGCTGGAAAGCTGTGCGGAATACAGCGTCCTGCCAGTTGGTTCCTCGACCCAAGATAGATGGGTCTGAGAAATCAGGACGTGCCTGATCCTGTGAAATCCATCCGTTGCTTACAAAGTCATTATAATATTCTGAGAATTCACGAAGATTCAGAATGTCAATACGCTTTCCCTGGTATTGCCATGCTGCCATGCCGTCGTATGTAAATTTTGCTTCTCCAGTCTTACCCCGTTTGGTTGTGATAAGTACAACACCATTTGCACCCTGGGCACCATAGATGGCTGTAGCAGAAGCATCCTTCAGGATATCCATACTGACGATATCGGCAGGGTTGATAGTTGACATTGGTGATACGGTAGAAACAGAACCGTTTCCTAAGGCATCTCCCAAACCTAATGAACCGCCGCTTGAACCGCCGCCCTGGAAGATGACACCATCAATGACATAAAGTGGTTCTGCACCGGCATTGATTGTTGACTGTCCGCGAACTCGGATTGAGGTAGAAGAACCTGGAGCACCTGAAGTCGCTACGGATGTGACACCGGCAACGCGACCTTGGAAACTCTGGTCCAAGTTTGTGATAATCGAACCTTTGATTTGGTCTTCTCCCATGGAAACAGAAGCTCCTGAGATATCGCTCTTCTTCATGGTACCATAACCTACAACTACCACCTCGTCAAGACTGTTGTTGTCTTCTACCAAAGTGATGTCGTACTTGCTCTGGCCTCCTACTTTGAAAGTTTTGGTAACATAGCCTACGTAAGTTACCTCTACAGTCTGTCCGGCACCTACATTCAGTGTGTAGTTACCATCAAAGTCTGTCACTGCGGCATTTTTTGTGCCTTTCACTTTTACTGTTGCACCGATGATAGGACCCATTGCATCGGATACGTTACCAGTAATCTTCTTGGTCTGTTGCACAGCCTGATTCGTTGTGATCTGGGCTGCGAAAGTTTGCTGAGGGGAGATGCCGAGAAGACTCAGGGCAGCTACACTAGCAAGCAACTTTTCTCTACTTTTAAAGTTCATACAATTTTTGTTAGTTGGTTAAAACAGTTTGGCTCTTTCACTTATATGATCGATACGGGAAAGAATCCAAAACGGATTAGTGCTCTCTGATTATTCCTTCGTCATCTTTTTCTGATGAGAAGAAAGGGCTAGAGGCTAGCTCTAGGTTGCATTTGCTTTTTCCATTGTTGTGATTAT
>ULTZ01055683.1_pt1 | contig 13443 bp, 9 predicted proteins | sample 1957981 | NCBI WGS metagenome assembly ULTZ01 (sample SAMEA4835745, study PRJEB28245) | human gut metagenome | biome: gut microbiome; material: fecal sample | place: Denmark | collected 2008
CCCCCAAACGGCCGTTCTCGGACGGGCTGGGGGGTAAAATCCCTCAATGAGCGCTTCGACCATTTTTGCCGCGAAGGGCTCAAACATTATTATAGATTCATGGACAATATCTTCATCATGCATGAAGATAAGGTCTTCTTACGCCTCATGGCGGAGCTTGCAGTCATGCACTTGGCTAGAGACTGGAAGCTGAGCATCAATAAAAGTTGGAATATTCATCGTACATGTGACGGCATAGACTTCTGTGGACAGAAGATCTTTGCCGACCATGCCCTTTTGCGCAAGCGCACCAAGCAGGCACTCTGTGCCCAGGTGGCAAGATTGCGCAAACGTGGACTTAACGATGAACAGATCCAGCGCAAGGCAGCATCCAGGCTTGGCCTAGCCAAACACGCAGATACAAAAAACTTATTAAATAAAATCGGTATGAAAAAGTATGGTCAGATTGTGAAGGCTCGCAAGGGAGAGATACCCTTCGAGGGCATGAGCATGGCACAGAAGAAGCATCCAGGCGATATCCTGTGCCACAACATTGAGGACTATGACAAGTTCCTCATCCTCATAGAGGATTACAAGATTGATAAGTCGAGAGTCGACTTCAAAATGGAGCAGGTCGAAGAAGTTGACGACCAGGGCGTCAAGCACATAGTCACCAAGAAGGTGCCTAAGGACCGCCTCGCCATCCGCTTCCGTTTCATCGATCACGTCCGGAAGACAGGACAACTCGATGAACATGGCGATGAGATTGAGGAGCCGGTTTGGCAACCTGAGTCGTGGTGGCTCTTTACTGGCTCAGATATTTTGGTTGACCAGGCACGCAAGGAGTGGGAACTGATGGACAAGGGCTTCTACACCGTTGCAGCCGAGCTAACCAACAAGTTTGGCAAGAAATTTTATAAGTTTATCTAGATGCACAAGAAATTTTATCTTTGCCGCATGTCATACTTGAGATATGACAGCAAGCATTTTCTCCTGTTCCTAAGTGAGCAGAGAGTTGAAAACTATCACCCAGACACCACCATGTCGGAGACTGATGGCGATAGTCAGACAGTGACAGCCTACAGCTATGAGGGGACAGAGATTGACGGCTCCACTAAGATTGAGGCTGAGTCGGCAAGCTATCGCGAGTTCGTGAATGGTCTGGTTCGTACTAAGTACAGCCAGAGCGATGTCGAAGCCATCCTGTGCAACCATGGTGATGGCAACAGGGAGCACGAGACAGAGTACCAGGTATTCCAGGAGTGGCGAGAGCAGGTTAAGCAGATGGCCAGAGAGTTACTCGACCGGGATATCTCATAGTTATCAGATACGGCAGGAGGGGAATAGTTCTTCCTGCCGTATTTTTATATATCTTATATTATATGTACCTTTGTGCCAGATAAAATCAGGTACAGATATGCAGAGAAATACCAAGGATTGGATACACTACAGCTCTGCTGGCATAGTCCTGCTTGCTGGCATTGTGCTCGTGTACATCAGCTTTTTTATGTCCCACGACGTCACGTCTAACGTCTTGTGGTACTTTGGGCAGAGTCTGGTTTACGTGGCAACCGTCTTTGGTTTCGCACTGACTTTTGACACCAGAGTTAAAGACATTATCAATAAATATTTTAACAATAAAAATGGCACGCAAGATTAAGAAAATTTTCGTTCATTGTACAGCAAGCCGACAGTCATGGTCTGTCGATGCCTTGCTCAAGGAGTTCAGAGACAAAGGCTGGCATTATCCAGGCTACCACTGGGTCGTTACCGCAGATGGAAAGCGCACGCAGCTCATGACAGAAGACCTGCCGTCCAACGGAGTCAAGGGGCACAATTTCGATTCAGTCAACGTGGCATACATGGGTGGAATATCCCGCACTGGCAAGGCTATCGACAACCGCACGGAGGCACAGAAACAAGGTTTGCGTGAGTTGCTCAAGGAATTGAGAAACCGCTACCCTGAAGCCAAGATCATGGGACATCGTGACATCTCGCCTGACAAGAACCACAATGGGGTGGTCGATCCATGGGAGCGCATCAAGGAGTGTCCTTGCTTCGACGCAATTCCGGAATATGCCGACATTTAACATCAAGGATTATGCAGAAACATCTCAAGTCAATCATCATGGCCATATCGGTGATATTGGTCATCATCGCCTGTTTCTGGGTTTTTGACCATCGACAGCAGCGAGCGGAGCAGGAACTGAGAGAACAGCTCAATGGGCTGAAACTTCAGTATGCTCCAGCCGAGCGAGACACCATCCGAGACTCGCTCACGGTCATCACGCAGCAGGTGCTGCAGATGCCGGCTGAGGAGTACAAAATTCAGGCCTACGACCGCCAACTGCTCCATGACCTGGACATTCGTCTTGGCCAGGTCTTGGCAGACCAGCGCACGAGTCTGAGTACTGCTGATACGGTCAAGACTGACCGCAGCGACTCGGTCTATACCTACAGCGACCGATGGCTCAGTTTCCGTCTCAATACGGCGGACTCCATCTTGACATACAAGGCGAGAGACAGCCTCCAGACCATCGTCTACAGGCAGTACAAGCACAGATTCCTCTGGTGGCGGTGGGGCACCAAAGGCTATGATGTCAAGGTCATCAACTTCAATCCCCATTCCAACATATTATATAACAGCTATATACAAGTCACCCGATAATGGCAAGACAAGAGGTATATACAACAGTCATCAAGCTCAACTCAGAGGAGGCAAAGAACCGACTCAAAGAGTTGGAGGACAGAGTCGCTCGTCTGAAGAAGGCTAAACAGGAAGCCTTCTCGGCGGGCGATTCCCGTTTAGGCGCATCCCTCGCCAAGGATCTGAAGGCCGCAGAGCGAGAGATGAAGCAATTCAAGAACTCAACCATGAGCGTCAAGGAGACACTCGACAACCTGTCTAGTGCAAGCCTCGGACAGCTGGAGAAGGCAGCAAGACATCTGAAGGGGCAGATGAAGGCAGCATCTGACCCTTCAGACTTCGCCAAGCTGGATGCACAACTCTCAAAGGTCAAGGAGCAGATGCTTGCCCTGAAGGGCGCAACACGCAAGGCTGATGAGGAAGCGAGACGCATGACCGCAACGGTGTCAAACCTGAAACATGCTTCACTCAATGACCTCAACTTCACAGCTTCCAAGCTACGTAGTCAGATGGCTGACTACGACCCGACATCTACCATGTACGCCTCCAGAGCTTCGCAGCTGAAACTTGTGGAGGCAGAGCTGGAACGCATCCGACAGAGCGAGCAGAAGGTGGTCACCCTCATGCAGCAGTATGACAAGGAAATTGACCGCACAAATGTGGATATCAAGGAGACCAAGAGGCAGATGCAGCTCGTCAACAACACCATGGCCAACCTCAAAACCTCATCCATCCGTGACCTGGAGTACTCCATCAAGGCACTGAACCAGCAGATGCATGGCATGGAGCGTGGTACCGAGCAGTTCAAGCAGATGGAGCTGAAGGCGAAGCAGCTGAAGGCTGAACTGCAGGCAGTCAGAGCCGAGGGCGTTGCCCAGGAGTCCTGGATCAAACGCTCGGCTGACTGGTTCAACCGTATGCAGGGACTAGCTCTCGGTGCAGTCGCTGCCATCTCCGGCATCACCTTCACAGTCAAGAAGTGTGTGGAGGAGTATGCCAAGATGGATGATGAAATGACCAACGTCCGCAAGTACACTGGGCAGGCAGCCGAAGAAGTCGAGCGCATGAACGAAGATTTCAAGAAGATGGATACCCGCACACCTCGCCAGAAACTCAACCAACTGGCAGAGGATGCCGGCAGACTAGGCATCACATCGACTGCTGCAGTTGAGGAGTTCGTAGATGGAGCCGATAAAATCAATGTCGCCCTCGGGGATGACCTCGGAGATAAAGCAGTCTCTCAAATCGGTAAACTCGCACAGATGTTCGGCGAAGACAAGACCAAAGGTCTGCGAGGTGCCATGTTGGCAACAGGTTCTGCAGTCAATGAGTTGGCGCAGAATTCTTCTGCCTCTGCCGGTTATCTCGTTGATTTCACCGCCCGTGTGGCAGGTGTCGGCAAGCAGGCGGGATTCACGCAAGCGCAGATAATGGGTCTCGCTTCTGTCCTTGACCAGAACATGCAGCAGGATGAGACGGCTGCTACTGCAGTACAGAACCTCCTGGCAAAAATGTTCCAGGACTCAGCCAAGTTCGCTCAGATTGCAGGACTCAATGTAAAGGACTTCGCCAAGACCCTGAAGGAGGATGCCAACGGCGCACTTCTCCAGTTTTTGGCCGCCATGAGAGCCAAGGGCGGTTTTGCCGACCTTGCACCAATGTTCGAGGAAATGAAGATGGATGGATCCAGGGCTACTGGTGTCCTCACCGTCCTCGCAGATAAACTCGATGACATCAAGACTGCCCAGAACCTGGCAAGCGAAGCATATTCCGAAGGCACATCCGTCCTCAATGAGTTCGAGACACAGAACGAGAGTGTACAGGCTCAACTTGACAAGGCGAGCAAGAAGTTCCTGGATCTCTCCATCGAGCTGGGCCAGAAACTCTATCCTGCAGCACGATATTGCATATCTGCAGCCAGTCTCGGAGTTCGAGCACTCTCAACACTCGTTGACTTCGTCAAGGATTATTGGCGCATATTAATTGTGCTGACAGCTGCCATCGTCACCTATACTGCAGTATCTAAGGCAAAGTTGATAGCAGACAAGGCGCAGATGGCATGGCTCAACATCATGATTCTACGCGAAAAGGCGCATCTCGTCCTTGTAGGTCTTAAGACATCTGCTCTCAAGACCATGGAAATCGTTCAGATGGCGTTGACACGAGAAATAAAACTGACCACTGCAGCGCAGATGTTGTGGAACAAAGTGTTGTTGGCCAACCCGATCACTGCTGTGATTGCTGTTGTTGCCGGTCTGACAGCCGCAATCGTCACACTGTCTAAAGAGACGAGCACAGCTGAGCAGGCTCAGCGTGACTACAATGATGCCGTGACCGATGCCAACAAACAGGCATCAGAAGAGGAGGCATCCATCATGCGCCTCATTTCTGCCATCCAGTCCAACACCACAGCTGAGTCTGACCGCAAGGCAGCACTGGAGGAGCTCAACGGCAAGCTGATGCGTGAGCATTTGGGCAACATTACTGAAGAGGCAGTTCGTACAGGTCAGGCTACAAGACAGATACAGTCCTACATCGACATGATGAAAAAGAAGATCGTCATTGATGGCCTTCAGAAGAGACTGGCTGAGTCTATAGCTAAGCAGGCAGAGGACGAAGACCTGTTAGGTGAGACAGACAACGACAATCGAGGCTACTGGAAGCGCTTTTGGGACAGACTCAACCCACTTGCAGGTGGCAGAACTCAGAAGCTGAATTTTGCTGCCGACCACAAAGATCAACTTCTTCAGAGTGTTGAGAGAGAGAAACAGTATCAGCAGAAGCTCATCGATAAGATTAATCAGCTCGAAGCACAACACTTCGAGGTGAATGATCCGGAGCCGTGGCGCAACAATGGCTACAATGGCAAGGGCAATGATGGTACCAACATTAAGCAGCAGAGTACAGCCGGCACTCATCAGGTTTCAGAAAAAAAGCGCAAGGCTCGTGTCAAGGCAGAGAAGGCTGCTGCAGCAGAAGCACGCAAGCGTGAGGCAGAAGCCAAACGCAAGCAGAAGCAGGCAGCCGATAGCATCAAGGCTGAGACCAACGAAATGATGGCAGACAACGCCAAAGCCTATGCAGAAGGCAAGAAAACCTATCAGCAGTTCATCGATGACAGACAGAGCATCCAAATTAAGGGCTTTGCTAAGCTGAAGCAACTCTATGGAGTAGAGAGCAATGAGTATAAGCAGTTACTTGATAACCAGGTCACTGTCGTCAAGCAGCATGATGCTGCCATACTGAAGATGAGTGAGCAGAGCATTGAGCGTGAGCGCCTACAGAAGGAGGCTAGCATCAAGGCTCAATACAATGATGCCAACTCAGCTATCTATCAGAATGACATAGCTCTCGATGAAGCCATCTATCAGAATGATGCAGATGCCATGCAAAAGCGCCTGGCACTCTACAATGAGGGCAGCGAGGAATGGCTGGATCTGAAGGCTGAGATGGAGCAGGCATCACTTGACCACCAGCTGCAGATGCAGGAGGCATACCAGAACCAGCTGAAGGAATTGCGTCAGCAGTTCGGTAAGCAAGACTTGCAAGCACAGGAGACCATGTACCTCAATGGCCTTGACAATCTATACAAGCATGGTTTGATCAAGGAGGAGGAATATCAGCGCATGAAGTTGGAGATAACCAAACAGTTCGCTGCTCAGAGAGCGCAGATTAATGCGGAAGATCATGGAGCAGGTAGCGCTCAAATAAAAATTAATGATAAGTCATCTGAGATGGTCAACAGTGCCAGGGCTGCTGCAGGTGAGTCCCAGTCGACCGGCAATGCAACTTTGGGTGGATACTTCTCCTCACAGATTCAGAACTACCAGAACACCATGGAAAAATTGAAGGAGTTGTATGGCAACGACAAGCAGAACCATGCTGCATACATGCAGGCAAAGGCGCAAGTCACCTCAGATTACCTCAATGACCTGGTTGAAAAGACAGCTGTTGTTTATAATGGTATCAACGGTATTCTATCTGCGTCATCGTCATATGCTCAGGCATGCTCTGACCTTGAGCAGGCGAAAATCTCCAAGAACTACGAGAAGCAGATTGCTGCAGCTGGCAACAATTCGAAGAAAAAGAAAAAGTTGGAGGAGAAGAGAGACAAAGAACTGGCTGCAGCGAAGTCAAAGGCTAACAAAAAAGCCATGAAGATAGAAATTGCGCAGGCGATAGCATCTACAGCAATGTCTGCTATCAATGCCTATGCATCTGCTGCAGCTATACCAACAATAGGTTGGACATTAGCTCCTATAGCAGCAGGTATGGCCACAGCTGCAGGTATGATACAGCTTGCGGCTATCAAGAAGCAGCACCAGGCAGAGGCTGCAGGTTACTACGAGGGTGGTTACACCGGTGGCAACCGCTACAGAAAGGAAGCAGGTGTCGTACATGAAGGCGAGTTCGTGGCTAATCACAATGCCGTCAACAACTCATCCATCCGTCCAGCTCTTGATCTCATCGATAGGGCACAGCGCTCCAATACTGTCGGCTCGCTGACCGCTGATGATATCACACGTTCTCTGGGACAGAGTAGCAGTACCGTGGTGGCTCCTGTTGTCAATGTTAACAATGACAACACCGAGGTACGCCAGTCCCTCGATGGTGTCAATGCAGCCGTCAGCCGTCTGACACAGACGCTTGACGATGGCATTGAGGTCGAGGTTCCGATATCTGGCCGTAGAGGTCTGCACCGCAGACTGCAGGATTATCAGCGCATTTTAAACAATAAGTAGTGGAATATGATAACATGCATCATCAATGGCCATAAGGCCTATCCCATTTCTACATCATCCATCAAGGTGACATACGCAAACCAGTATGTCACCGATGATGGTGAGTACACCTATGACATCACCTTCCCCATGAATATCCTGGAGAACCGTGTCATATTTAAGAATGTCTCGCGACTGGAGGTCAAGAAGAACATCGCCAAATACGATGACTGCAAACTGTTCTGTAACAGCCAGCTCATCATGAGTGGTGTCGGTACCATACTCTCCGTGAATGAGAGAGAAATCAAACTGCAGATAGTCGGAGGCAAGTCCCGCATCAAGTTCAACGACCGCATGACCAAGCACTACATCGATGAGATTCCGTTTGGCACAGCTGACAAGCCCGGTTATACAGTTGATAAGGGCTATTCTCAAGGATGGAAAGGTTTTCCGAAGATTAATGACATCTATAGATAGGATGATGATAAATCGAAGTTCCTGGGAGTAGAGGGTAAATGGTGTTTTGTTCCTGTACGGGACGAAACAAATGATATGATTGCCAATTTTGTTGGAGTAGATAAAACGAAAGCATTTATTGGCTACAATGCACCATTTATCATGAACCTGGCTGTTCAGCCAAACTTAATGTATATCTTCCGTAAAGTGGTAGAATATGAGGGATATACGCTCAAGCGCAACGACTTCGACTGCAAGCCGTGGAACCTCCTGTATATCGCATCGGCCTACAAGACTCGTGAGCTGCGAAGGGCACTTCCTCATTGGTCGAGCTATACTTTTATAGAGGAATTTCGAAAGCTTTTCAATGCCACAATTGTTTTTGATGATATTCAAAAAACTTGTTCTGTTATCAAAAAATCAGAGCTGACAACCGCAGATTCCGTAGCGATTGAAACTCTGGACGAATACACAACGGACTACGACGAAGACGGATCCTTCTCCACGTCATCTACAGCAAATCTGGAGTATAATCTGGGTGATTCTGCAAACAGAGATAACTATGAAGTTATCTCAAAAAAAGTCTTCGAGAATTTTGAAATAGTCCATAGTACAGCTACCTGGGACCCGCAAAATCAGTTCCAAGGAACAACACAGTCATGGTCTGAAAAACAAAAAAGACAGACCATCATTGAGTGTAATGGTAGTTACTACATATATGTAGAGAATGAGGGCGGTTCAAAAACATGGCAGCTGGCAGGCGTTTGGTCACCATTAATCAGAGACAGTTCATCGGATGATTATGTCGATCTGAACATATCTCCTGCAGCACAAGTTGTAGAAGATATCAACTTCAAGACAGGATTCCTAGAAGATAATTACTACGAGAAGCGTTGCCTGCTGTCAATACCTAATAACAAGGAAGCGGATTCAAAGGAGTGCGATGTTGATGATGACGGATTCAGCTACACATCCGTGCAGGATGCGATAGATGATGAGTCAACACTCGACAAGTCCGAAGATGATCAGGAATGCATGAATATATTCTTCATTATTCCAGGAGAAGTACAAGTTGACAACAAATTTAGTTGGGTTAGAGCGAAGTCTAGGTGGCCAAAATTCAAAACCGACTACCGAATAAATAAAGAATATTGTGGTAGTACCGAAGGAGGATTTGGTGGGAACGGAGGAGGAACATTTAAAGAAAAGTATCCTTACTCTCTGTCGATTTGTACGAAATCTACTAATGATGTTGTTACTCTGGGCTGCTTACATGATAATGGTCTAAGATTAGACAATAAAAACTGCATGGAGGCCAAGTTTAAGTCAGATGACATACCGGATCCATCCAAGATATACATCATCCGCAACAAGAAATATGTGTGCGAGAAGATAGAGATGGAAGTCAAGGACGATGCCATCGAGCCAGTTTACACGGGATATTTTTATATGCTATCATAATATATATAATAAGGTGGGGAGCAGTTAGCTCTCCACCTTATTATATTATAGGATACCCTGATAGTTCTTGATATACTCATTCGCCTTCTGTATATCCTTAGGCGTATAGATGTCTGTGATGAGTATAGATGAGTGTCTCGCCTGGTCTCTGACCGACAAGACGTCGGCATTGGCCCGCAGCATATTGGTGATGCCTGTGTCTTTTAAGCTGTAGAACTTGAAGCGAGGTGAGAGCTTCAGTTCCTTCCTCAGGACCCGAGTCCAGTAGTCTCTGAACATTTTCTCATTCTTTCTTTCAGATCCAGGCATGAACCCGTCAGAAAAGAGGTAGTCCTGCCCTGGGTGTGAGAAGATGTTGAGTTCCAGCATCAGCTTGATGACATGAGTCGGCAACGTAATCACGGCATCATTGCCATTCTTAGTGTTCTCGCCATGCAGAGTGAGTGTCTGAGTCTTGATATGAATATCACAGATTCTGAGATAGGACATCTCTCGAGGGCGGATGAAGAGGTAGTGAATGAATTCACACGCCAGCAGATAGTGCCTGTTATGCTCCATCAGATAATCTCTGATGAGCTGCATGGTGCAGTCCGGTATGACATCTCTGCTTTTCTTCTGCCTGTTCTTGATACGTTCCAAACCTTCTGTTGGGTTCTTGGGTATATAGCCTCGAGCCAACAGATAAGCTGAGAAGCTCTTTGTCCAGGCAAGATAGTTGTTGCGTGTCAGGACTGTATTATTGCGGTCGATGAAAATGTAGTCCAGGAACTTGCTAACATTACCTCTGTCCCATTGGTATGAGTAGTTGAGCGTTATTCTTTTCTCTTGCTTCCATTTTTCCAGGATGCGGAGACGACTGCTATAGTCGACATAAGTCTCCTCACGCATACTACCCTCGTTGCACATTTTGGCCAGATAAGACTTATACCTGTCGAGCACGTCATCCCATTTAGTATATTCCAGGGGCTGCAGCTCCTCAATCCAAGGATTCCATCCAGCCATAAGTTTCTCGGTGAGATTCTTAATAACCTGGTCGGCATAGGCACGTTGGTTCCGCTTGCCCTTGATATGGTCAAGCATAATTTTTTTCTTTCTCATGCGGTTGACTCCTGGATCAAACGCCAAGAAGGAGATATAACATTCTGATTTCTGATGCAAAACTGGAGGTTTCCAGCCAATGACACTGCTAAGAATTGTGTCATTCGAATTTGGAGCATAATTTTTTTTAGCCATATCTTAATTTTTTTCAGATACAGCCTATTATTTATAATTTGTATAGGAATGATACCGAAATTGTACCGACCATTTTGACCACGACCAAGGCAAATCCTCAGTGTTTACGGCACATCTGACGGCTTTTGGTCGGGATTACTGGACTCGAACCAGCGACCTCATCGTCCCGAACGACGTGCGCTACCAACTGCGCTAAATCCCGATTTCTGCTGCAAAGGTACATTAAATAATGGATAACACCAACAAAAATAGACTTTTTTATCTTTTTTTGAAAGAAATTTCCCGAAAAATTTGCAGGAACCAGAAAAAAGTATTACCTTTGCACCCGCAAATGATAAATCGCGATTTGTGAAAGTTGGTGCCATAGCTCAGTTGGTAGAGCAAAGGACTGAAAATCCTTGTGTCCCCGGTTCGATTCCTGGTGGTACCACTTCTTTATGAGACTGAATCTTCGTAACAGGATTCAGTCTTTTTTTATGCCCTTTTTTATAATACTCCATTTTACACTTGTGCAAACGTTTGCGTATGAAAAATGCGCCAGGATGTTTTATAATAGCTATTTTTTCACTACTTTTGCATTGTAAAATTCAAAAACAAATTAATCTAACAAACATTCGTTAAAATGAAAAAAGCTTATTTATTATTATTGGCTGGAATGTTGTCTACGGCAGTATTTGCCGGCAGCAAACAGACGGTTAAGATTGATGGTCAGGTCATAGAAAAGACTGTCTCAGAGATTACCTTTGATGGAGACAATGTTGTTCTTCAGTATTCAGATAATACATCTGATCAGGCAGACATGTCGCTCGTAACCCTTTCTTTCACTTATCAAACTACCGGCATCAGCCAGATAGAAGATATTAAGAAAGCATTGCAAGGAAAGGTTTATAACCTTCTGGGCCAGTGTGTAGGTTCTTCCCTCCAGGGTTTGTCTAAGGGTGTTTATATTATTAATGGTAAGAAAGTAATTATCAAATAAAAAAAGGAGGAACGCAAAATGAAGAAAATCGTATTTACTTTGGCACTCCTCCTGATGAGTTTGAGTGCAGCTTTGGCACAGACATGGACATTTAAGATTACCCATGCCGTGGCTCGTAACAGCAAGGTTAACCAGATGTATGTTACCACCAAGTCGGGTGATGTGAAGTATTATAATACTGCAGACTTGACAAGTGTGAAGTTCGAAGGTGACAAGGCAATCATAGCACCTAAATCAGGTTCAGAGAATGATGAGTATGATGCTTCTGTTCAGAAAATCAGTTTCGTTAAGAAAGTAGATCAGGGCGGAAGTGGTGATATTGACAATCCTGCAGGTGTGATTCAGATTTCTGAGGCAAAGGGCTGGCAGGAGTCTGCTTACCTGAAGTGGGCTCCATTCGAGGGTGCTTCTTCTTATAATGTATATGTAGGTGACAAGAAGATTGATGCTCAGCTGGTTCGTCAGTATGCTTCTTACTATCGTGCCGATGTCCTCGGTTTGAAGGCTGGTACTTATTCTGTAAAGGTTGTTCCTGTAAATGCTGACGGTAAAGAGATTGCTGGTGCAAATACAGTTTCTAATTTGGTAGTAAAGAACTACAACCGTGAGGGCTTTGCTCATTTCAAGTATGATGGTGTAGGTGCTTATAATAATGATGGTACTTTGAAGGCTGGTGCTAAGGTTCTGTATATTACAGCCAAGACAGCTAAGACCGTTTCTACAACAGTTAATACTGGTAAGCTTGAGACGATTACAGGTCTTCAGTCTATTATTGATGCTTATTCTAAGGGCAAGGATACTACTCCTATCGCCTTCCGTATCATCGGTAAGGTAAATCTTTCTGATTTGGATCACATTTCAAGTTCTGCAGAAGGTTTGCAGGTTAAGGGTAAGGGTGCTCACTCTGTAATGAACATGACTTTCGAAGGAGTCGGTGATGATGCTACTGTATATGGATTTGGTTTCTTGCTTCGTAATACCAAGAGTGTAGAGTTCCGTAACTTTGCTATCATGCGTTGCCTGGATGATGCCATGTCTCTTGATACCAATAACTCCCATGTCTGGATTCACAACATGGATCTCTTCTATGGTAAAAAGGGTAGTGCTGCCGACCAGGCTAAGGGTGACGGTACTGTAGACATCAAGGGCGATTCTAAGTATGTTACTGTAGCTTACAACCGCTTCTGGGATAATGGTAAGGCTTCTATGTGTGGTATGAAGAGTGAAACTGGTGAAAACTGGATTACTTATCATCACAACTGGTTCGACCATTCAGACTCTCGTATGGCTCGCGTTCGTACCATGAGTGTTCACATGTACAACAACTACTATCAGCACAATGATGTTTATGGTATTGGTGCAACCAGTGGTTCAAGTATATTCATGGAGTCTAACTACTTTGATGCTGTTAAGCGTCCTATCATGAGCTCTCTGCAGGGTACTGATGCCAAGGGTGATGGTACTTTCTCTAGTGAGAAAGGTGGTTTGATTAAGGCATACGGCAATGTATTTACCAACAAGCCAGATAACTTCAGCTATATCCCATACGCAGAAAACAATACAAGCTTTGATGCCTACGAGGTTTCTGATCCAAGTGAGCAGGTTCCTGCAAGCGTAAAGACTTTGGTTGGTGGTACTTCTTACAACAACTTCGATACGGACCCAAGCCTCATGTATGCATACGCTGCAGATAAGGCAGAAGATGTTCCTTCTATCGTAGAAGGCTTCTATGGTGCAGGTCGTTTGAATCATGGTGACATTGATTTCGTTATTCCTGATGAAACAGTCGTAACAAACGGTCACCAGCAGCCATTGCCTGCTTTGGCAAGTATTCTTGACGCTTATACTTCTGGTGTTGTTAAGGTATTCGGTGAGAGCAATGCTGCTGGCGAAGGTGGCAGTACTAAACTTGTACCTGTTAAAGACTAAAGGTATAGAACTGATTTAAAGATTCCTGTCTCTTTAAT
>ULTZ01051763.1_pt1 | contig 13367 bp, 10 predicted proteins | sample 1957981 | NCBI WGS metagenome assembly ULTZ01 (sample SAMEA4835745, study PRJEB28245) | human gut metagenome | biome: gut microbiome; material: fecal sample | place: Denmark | collected 2008
GTTGTTATGCGGAAGTAGTTTCAGAAATGGAATATTCTTTAGCAAAGCGTATAGGGTTTGAGAATATTATATTTAATGGTCCAATAAAGAAGGTCGAGTGTTTAAAGCGGGCATTAGTTGATAATGCAATAATCAATTTGGATTCTCTATATGAGTTGGATGCCATAATAGAATATAAAATGTCGCATCCTAATGAAAGCGTGAGTATCGGATTACGTTTAAATATAGACCTGACGGATAACGAAGGAGTTTCTAAAGTGCAGTGTGGGCTTCGTGTAGGTCGATTCGGTTTCACTAGAAATATATTGGAGGAAATAATACCAATATTGCAAAATAAAGATATTAAGATAGTATCATTGCATGGGCATACGTCATCATCAGATCGAGCAGTATCTAATTACGAACTTATCGTAAAACAGATGTTAAATGTGTGTGAAAATTTTGACTTAAAAGATTTGCAATATTTTGATGTAGGCGGCGGTTTCTTTGGTGCGGCTGCCAAGGGAGTAGACACAAAAAACAAACCAACTTACGATGATTATGCAAACTGCATATTAGATGTATGTCTTAATAACAAGTGGTTTATGCAAACGATTCCCAATATAGTAATAGAACCTGGTGTCTCAGTAGTTGCTAATGTTTTTTCTTATGTATCTAAAATTTTCCAGGTAAAAGATATTGCAGGACAAAGATTTATTACAACGGATGGGACTGTTTTTGATGTAAAACCAACGCTACATAATTACAATTTACCGTATAAGTTTTATGTTAAGAAGGATACTGTTGATATTTACAGTGCGAATCTGGTTGGCTCGACTTGTATGGAAAAAGACGTGATTTTAAGAGATATAGAAGTTCCGTATAGTGTAGATTATGGTGATTATGTTAAGATAGAAGGTGTTGGAGCTTATACAATATCGCTTACGCCAACATTTATCAATTATTTGAGTCCTATTTTATCCGTAAAAGATAATAAGATTACGGTTATAAGAAAAAGGCAAACAATAGATGATATTATATCTTTATATTACTTATGAACATTCTATTTACATGTGCCGGTAGACGTACATATTTGCTGAAATATTTTAAAGAAAATCTTTCGGTTGGAGATAAAATAGTAGCAACTGACATGCAACTGTCTGCACCTGCGTTACAAGTAGCAGATGTTAAATTGCAAGTTCCAGCTGTGTACTCTCCTGATTATGTGGATATCATACTGCATATTTGCAAGGAATATGATATAGCAGCTGTTTTTTCGTTGAATGATTTGGAACTGCCTGTTTTGGCAGAGAACAAGCCGCAATTTGAAGCTCAAGGGGTGAAACTTATTGTAAGTGATACTCCAGTAATAGAAATAGCATTTGATAAGTATAAAACGGCTAAGTGGATAGAATCTATTGGGCTTGCTGCTCCAAAAACTTACGTACGCCTTAAAGATGTTAAGGATGCATTGAGTAAAGGAAATGTTTGCTTCCCACTTTTCATGAAACCTCGTTGGGGATCCGGTTCTATAGGTCTTGAGAGTATTTCCGACATGGAAGAGCTGGACATATATTATGGCCTTCTTATGAAGAAAATAAAAAAGACCATTTTAGCGACAGCTTCTGTAGGGGATGAATATATCATCATTCAAGAAAAATTGACAGGTAATGAGTACGGTCTTGATGTTATGAATAATTTAGATGGTAAAAATGTGGGTGTAAGTGTAAAACAGAAACTTGCCATGCGTTCTGGAGAGACCGACAAAGCAATTACAGTGAATCTTCCAGAAGTCCATGAGATAGGCCGTATAATAGGCGATGCTTTAGGTCATATAGGTAATTTAGACGTGGATATTATGCAGAGAGCAGACGGTACATATTGTGTGCTTGAATTAAATCCACGTTTTGGTGGCGGTTTCCCATTTAGCTACGAGGCAGGAGTTAATTTACCGAAAGTGTTGATACAATGGATTAAAAATGAACCAGCCGACTTATCTTTGTTAGAGCCTGCTTATGGAAAGATGTTTGCAAAAAATGATTATTTGTTAGAGATAAAATAAAAAACATGGCAGAAAGAAAATCTCGTATTTACTTGTGTCTGGCTCATATGAGCGGGAATGAAATGGATTATATACAAGAGGCGTTCGACACTAACTGGGTCGTGCCTCTTGGGCCTAACGTTAACGGTTTTGAAGCTGATTTGGAGGCGTTCGTCAACGGTGTTAAGGCCGACGGCGACGGGGAAAGGAAACTTGTCGACTTTTCCGTCGGCAACAAAGCCGTGAATTTATCGTTGGAAGTTTCCGTGGATGACAAAAAAGGAGCGGCGTACAAAAAAACTTTGAACAAGAAAGTGGTGGCTCTCTCTGCCGGTACGGCTGCTGTACATCTGGCGCTGCTGGCGTGCGGCGTTGGGCCGGGCGATGAGGTGCTCGTACAGAGCTTCACATTTTGTGCGTCGTCGCACCCCGTTACGTATCTTGGTGCCACGCCCGTGTTTGTCGATTCCGAGGAAGATACGTGGAACATGGACCCACATCTGCTTGAGGAAGCAATAAAAGACCGCATGGCAAAGACCGGCAAGAAGCCCAAGGTCATTGTTCCTGTCTACCTTTACGGTATGCCGGCCAAGATAGACGAGATTATGGCTGGGGCCGATCGTTACGACATACCCGTAATAGAGGACGCGGCTGAGGGCTTAGGCAGCCGCTACGACGGGCAAGTGTGCGGTACGTTTGGCCGCTATGGCGTGTTGTCGTTCAACGGCAACAAGATGATTACCACCTCTGGCGGCGGTGCTTTGATTTGCCCTGACGACGAGGCCAAGAAAAAGATAATGTTCTACGCCACACAAGCGCGCGAATCTTACCCGTATTACCAGCACGAGGAGATTGGTTACAATTACCGCATGAGCAACATTTGCGCCGGCATAGGCCGCGGGCAGATGACCGTTTTAGACGAACACATCGAGCACCACAAGCACGTGGCCCGCATGTACAAGGAATTGCTTGGGGGGATTGCCGGGATAACGTTCCACGAGAATCCTTCGCTCCGCTACGACAGCAACTATTGGCTCAGCACCATAATTCTTGACCCGAATCTCAAGGTAAAGGGCGAGGACAAGGCATACGCCGCAGCCGTGCAGGGAGCTGTGGGCGGTGCTGCGGGAGTAACACACGCAGCGGCAACGCTCCACACCGATTGCGAACCAAACCGAAACGTCGAGGCCATGCGCATGGCGTTGGACGCGGCGGGCATAGAGAGCCGTCCCTTGTGGAAGCCTATGCATAAGCAGCCTGTTTACAAGGATAATCCGTGTTACGTGAACGGAGTGAGCGAAAAACTGTTCAAATGTGGCCTTTGCCTGCCCAGCGGCCCTTGCGTCACCGACGAGGATGTGCACTACATAGTAGACTGTTTGAAAGAACAGATAGAAAGGTAAGGAAGTTTAGGTAAACGTCTTAATCTTGCGCACCAATTATATATGATTAGCCTTGTTGAAAGTAAATAGAAGTAGACTGAATATTAGAAATTTGATATGTCAGTTAGGCAAGTAAAAAGTTTTATTATAGATCTGTTGTATTGGTATTTAGGCAAACTCCGGGTTTTCAAAACTTATTTTTTGCATGTTCCACGGTATCTTAAGCCCATACCAAATAAGATAGAAGGTGAAATATTGATAATAGTTCCCCATGCAGACGATGAATTAATTGGATGTCACCAATTTATTAGGCATAACATTAATAATGCGACATTGTTTTATTGTGGCTTTACGGGTAAAAATAAAACGCAAGAAAACCATATTGTCAGGTTGGACGAGTTTAAAAAATATTGCGAACAATCAAATTGCAAGTATGTAGTGTCAAGTGAAAATGTAAAGGAAGATTTATATTCTTATCTTGACGAAGCAAAACCTGATATTGTGGCAATACCGTCAATGGTGGATTGGCACAGCGAACACCGTGTTATTAATTATTATATTAGGGATTACATAAATAGCCACCGCAATCCTTGTATTAAATCAGTACTTTGGTATCATTTAAGCGTCCCGTTGTATGCAGGAAATGCCAACTACGCCTGCCTGATGGACAAAAAAATGCACTTAGGGAAATGGAACACGTTTAAGGGCATTTACCATTCTCAAATGAATATCGACATAAAGCGTTTCATGTTGGCCGAACGCGATTGTATAGATAACGCGTATGCAGCGGAAACCTTTCTTGTGATGGATGTAAATGAATTTCAAAGAAAGGTTAGAGAACTGGCAAAAAAAGAACAAGATTTGAACGCTCTGAAGCCTTTGTTGCAAAATTATAACGCATTGGTTATGCGCTCATCTGAATTTTACCGACAGGCGAAATGAAAAACGTAGCAATAACAACTTTCATATCACATAATTTTGGTACATGCCTACAGGCATTTGCGCTCAAACGGGCAGTAGAAAAACTCAGGTTTTCACCTGTGGTTGTCACTTCCCGCAAAATAGGATCTCCCCCCCAAAAAAAACGGGTAAGCACTGCTATATGTCTAATTCTTGGTTTGCTAAAGAAATACGGGCCTATAAGATTTATAAAATTCCTAAAAGCAAGGAGATATTGGGCTTTAAACGATGTTCAATTTCTTCGATTTGTACAAGACTACCTGCCGGTACAGAATAATAAGGACAACTTATCTTCCCAAAACTTTTCTTATGCCATAGCTGGGAGTGACATGATATGGTCTGCTGAATATACTGAAAATATGGATTTGTACTTCTTGAGGTGGGTTGAACCATACAAACGGATAGCATACGCTCCAAGCTTCGGGGAAACAAACGTTGAATTAGCAATCCAAAATATACACAGCCGGTATATAAGGGAGTTTAAAAACGTTTCTTGTAGGGAACAAAGCGGCTGCGAATATATAAAAAAGATAGCAGGTGTCGATGCAAAACTCGTATGCGACCCGACGCTTTTGTTTACTTCTGCCGAATGGCACGGACTACTTGATTTCACGACATCAAATTCACCGATCATATTGGTAAATTGTTTTGGTGGATTGGACAAAACCGATACACTATACTTGAAGCAATTGGCAAAACGAAAGGGTTTGCAGGTAAGATACCTGAATACCGGGATAGACGAAGCATTAAATGAGGCAAAATATGGTTTTGAAGGATATGGCCCTATACAATTCCTTTCGCTAAGTTCCAGCTGTGAGTTCCAGATTGTGAATGGCTACCATGGATTGTTGTTCGCGCTTACCTTTGGTAAACCGTTCGTAGTGTTGCACAGGTATCAAGGCGAGCATTGGGCAAAGCATGAACAAAGGATGTCGGATATCTTGGACTACTTAGGATTATCGGATAGGTATATAAATAGTTTGAAGGAAATTAGCGACTTGCATTTTTCGCTGGATTATTCATGCGTCAATACTAAATTGGAGGCGTTTAGGAAAGAAAGTTGGGAGTATTTATCACATTCATTAAAACAATAATATCATGACAAAGCAAGAGTACAACCAATTCCTCGAAGCAGAAGTGTTTCCCGCAAAGTGTTCGCTAATATATCGACTTTATTATAGGCTTATAGGCTTATACTTAGATGGCCCACACCATGCGATCTATTTAATTCGCACGATGCAATATTCGGCTTCACATAAAGGTATTTTTTATTTTTTCAGAACATTGCTAATACAAAAGAGGCTCCTTCAAAAATATAGTATGCACATATCCCCCTATTGTATAATAGGAAAAGGGTTACATTTGCCTCATCCTATAGGAATCGTCATTGGTAAGCATGTGATTATTGGTGAGCACTGTTCTATATATCAATGTGTTACATTAGGGGGGGGTAGGACAGGAGATGTAAAAAAGCACAACCAGCCTACAATAGGTGACAATGTTACGATTTTTGCAGGGGCAATGGTCCTCGGAAAACTACATGTCAATGACAATTCAATAATTGCAGCCAATAGTGTGCTGCTGAAAGATACGGAGGGAAGCGGTGTGTATGCTGGAAGTCCTGCAAGGAAAGTGAAATAATGATAGAAGATATAGTAAATAATAAAGTTTGTTTTGGTTGCGGTGCATGTGAACAGACATGTGCCGTAAAAGCTATTGAGATGATTCCGGATTCGGAAGGGTTTCTCGTACCGGAAGTGAATGAGGCGTTATGTATAAAATGTGGTGCTTGCAGGAAAGTATGCCAGGCTATACATCGCAAGGATGCCAACGAAGTAGAAAATGGTGTGCATTTAATCGTTCAAAACCACGATTATTGGAATACTAAAAAAAGTGCTTCAGGCGGTGCGTTCATAGGAATCGCCAATTACATACTGAAACAAGGAGGTGTTGTATTCGGAGCTGCAATGACCGAAGGGTGCAAGGTTAAGCATGTAAAAGCTGAAAATATTGCAGAATTGCGTGCTATGCAGAGTTCTAAATACGTTCAAAGCGATATTGGGCACACGTATAAAGAAGTAGCACGTTACCTCAAGCAAGAAAGGTATGTGTTATTTTCGGGCACACCATGCCAAGTGTCCGGGCTTTACAGTTACTTAAAAAGCGACAGCAGTTATTTGGTTACAATAGATATTATTTGCCATGGCGTGCCAAGCCCGTTGTTGTTTCATTCGTACATATCTTATGTGCAAAAATTGCATGGGTCGCGACTTAGGAATATAAGATTCAGAAAAAAGAATCCTATATTTAAGTCACGCAGCATGTATTTCTTTTGTGGCAGGTTGAAAAATGGTAAATCTATTGTTCAGCGACCAATACAAAACCCATATTTTAATATCTTCTTAAAAGGATTTGCTTTCAGGGAAACTTGTTACGGTTGCCCGTATGCGAATATTAACAGAATGGGAGATTTTACCATTGGCGATTGTGACAGTTCCCAACATTATCCTTATTTCCATCCTAATGAGTCTAATTCTGTACTAATGCTAAACAGTAAGAAGGCGCAAGCGCTTTGGGAATCAGGAATCAGCCTATGTTTTGATTATTCCCCGTTGGACATAAAGTTGGAAGCTTCCCATAATAAACAGCTGAGTGCACCTTTCCCACGCCCCGATGAAAGAGACGAAACATACGTTGACCTTAAACAATTGGACTTTTCCGCATTTTGCGGTAAATATTCCCAAAGACAGTCCTTGTTGTCTAAAATCAAGGTCTTATTAATCATATATTTGCCTCCAGTGGTGTTTAGGCTGAAATCCAAATTAAAAAAGCACTTTTATATTGAATCGAACTAAAGAAAAATCGGCCACTAAAGGAATGATTTGGAAGACACTTGAGCAATATAGTGTCATCGGCATACAGTTTTTGTTGCAGATCATTCTTGCACGCATTATAGAGCCGTCATCGTATGGGATTATCGCGATTGTCGGAATTTTCATAGGGTTCTCGAATGTATTTATCCAAAATGGCTTTTCTGTCGCGCTGGTTAGACAAAAGGAAATAGAAAAAGACGACATTTCGTCAGTGTTCTATTTTTCGATGCTTATGGCGGCATTGTTTTATGCAATGATTTTTTGTGCTTCGCCATACGTGTCACGCTTCTTTTCAATGCCCGAATTGGATACCTTGCTGAAAGTTATGTCCGTTTCTTTGTTCCCGCAAGTTTATTGTTCAATACAAAATTCCCTGTTGAGGAGGCAAATGGATTTCAAAGCCATTTTCATCACAAATATTATTTCAGTCGCTGTTTCCGGCATTTTGGCAATCCTTGCAGCATACCGTGGAATGGGCGTTTGGGCTTTGGCGTTGCAGCACGTTTTGTACTGTTTTTTGTTTGCGTTTATGCTGGGCTTTTATACCAAGTGGTTTCCCTCTTTGGTGTTCAGTATAAAAAAAGTCCGGGGAATTTTGTCATTTGGCTGGAAAGTCTTGGTTACTTCCTTGTTCGACGAATTGTTCAATGAGTTAAGGTCCATCGTAATAGGTAGGTATTATACCAGTTCCGATCTTGCGTTTTTTAACCGTGGCAAACAATTCCCGAATCTTATAATGAAAAGCACAAACGGTTCGCTCCAGGCTGTTTTGTTGCCCAAGTTGTCACAACTTCAGGATAATAAAACTGAGATGTTTGCTACTATTCGCAAGTCTGTTTCCGTAAGCACTTTTATAACGTTCCCGATATTGACTTTGCTTGCCGTATCGGCTGCTCCTTTGATAGAACTGCTTCTTACCGAAAAATGGCTTCCCTGCGTAATCTACCTGCAATTGCATTGCCTGTTTTATGCCACATGGCCGGTTTCTACGACATGCTCGCAAGCATTATATGCGGTAGGCAGGAGCGATGTCGTAGCCAAATTGGAGATTCCGAGAAAAATCATTGATTTCGTTTTCTTAGTTCTCTCAATGTCATACGGCGTCCTGGCCATTGCCGCAAGTAGTGTGTTGGTAAGTGTCTTATCGGGAATAGCATATCTTTTTGTAATGCAAAAATACCTTGATTATAAAGTAATATGGAATATTAGGAGTTTGGCTGCGCCTGTGTCCTTGTCGGCAATGGCAGGTTTAGCCGCATATCTTGTAAATTACCTACATTTTAATGTGCTGGCTACGCTTAGTTTGCAAATAGTCTGCGGGTTGTCGGTATATATGTCGTTGGCTTATATATTCAAGGTTGAAGCCCTGCGCATGTTTTGCATTAATCTGAAAGCCATAAGGAAAGGAAAATAAAGGAGCTTTAGAGGGCTAATGGATAACGAAACATACTACTGCCCAATGGAGCAGGTTAAGCCGTTAACATGGCGGGGCGCTATTGTGCTCCGCCATGTTTGTTTTGTTTTGTTTTGCCGTTGTCGTCAGGAACTCGTTGTATCGGTTGCCGCATGCGTCGATACTGTTTCAAAAAGTGTGTCTCGGATAAAAAGAAAAAGTCTACAGAGCTATGTAGCCCAAAGGTAACGAATTATTTTGTTGCGGCAATGTGGGGGCGTGTGCCCGTGAGGGCAACAGCGTTAAGCAGCGGCCTTTGCGTTGTCATAAACGGGCAACCTGCCCGAAGTCTAATGCCCGATGCGGTTTTAACTATTGTAAACGGAAAAACGGGGGTGGAATGGGAGGCTTTTTACCGGGGGTTGGAGAAAAGAAAAAATAGGTGGGACATATTTTAAAATTCAAGGCACATATTTCGAAATATGTCCGACCTTTTTTCAGACTGTTGAAAAGCGCTTGTGGAGAGGCTTTTGGGCGATGCCTCTACGTCGCAGTAGCCTTTAACATTTCGTGCCCGGTTGTTTGTCGAAATATTAACTATCCGTGCGGCGCGGTAATCGCATGTTTGTTCTGCCTTGCAATGCCGCATTATGTGCGCGTTGCATGTTTGTGCCGACTGACGTTGCCGCAGGACAAGGGCTTGGGGCTTTGGGGTGTGGATTGTGGGGAGTATGAACGGGTGTACATGGTTGCGGAAAATGGATTCCCGAGCGTTCTAAAAGAGGCGCACGGGTGCGTTTTGAATGGTCTGCAGTACATTTTCCAAAATGCGGGTTATAAAAAGCCTGAAAAAGGCATTGCGTTTGCGCATTTTTTTTAAATTTGCAGAGATATATTTGCTTTTAATTTATTTCTAACCTAAAATATTTAATCGGTATAATGAAAACAAGCAGACGGACTTTTCTTAAAACCGTGGGTGGGATAGGTTTGTTCACCATTGTCCCGCGCAGGGTGCTTGGCGGCAACGGGCACATTGCCCCGAGCGACCAGCTCACCAAAGGTATCATCGGCGTAGGCGGAATGGGGCGTTCGGGCAGCCATTTCACAAGTGACGAGCATTGTCGCCTTACCGCGGTGTGCGATGTTGACAAGAACCATCTTAACGACGCCGTTAAACAGGCGAAGGAGAACCTGAAGGAGGACGTGAAGTCGTACCACGATTTCCGCGATTTGATAAACGATCCCAATGTCGACGTGGTACATATCGCGACTCCGCCGCATTGGCACGCGCTTATGGCGATAGCTGCCGCAAAGGCGGGTAAGGATATTTGGTGCGAGAAGCCCATGACGCGTACCATAGGCGAAGGCCGCCGGGTGGTGGAGGCTATGAAGCGATACAACCGTGTGTTCAGGCTTAATACGTGGTTCCGTTTCACTGATACGTTCTACGGTTTGGGCACTACGGTGCAGCCTTTGAAGAAACTCGTAGACAGCGGGCTTTTAGGATGGCCGTTGAAGATTGTTGTGTCGGGCACTACCGGCTTTACATGGAAATTCTTCTGGGTGGGCAAGACGAATCTCGAACCCCAGCCCGTGCCCGACGTGCTCGACTATGACATGTGGCTCGGCCCGGCTCCGTACAAACCATACAACGTGCACCGCACGCACCAGACGTTCCGCGGTTACTGGGACTACGACGGCGGCGGCCTTACCGATATGGGCCAGCACTATCTCGACCCTATACAATACCTGCTTGGCAAGGACGATACTTCGCCCATAAAGGTGGAGGTGGAAGCACCGCAGCAACATACCGACGCTGTAGGCATTTGGAAGAAGATTACATATACTTATGAGGACGGGTGCCAGATAATACTCGAAGGCGAAGGCTTCGAAAGCGCCGGCAAGACGGCTTACATCGAAGGCCCGAAAGGCAAGGTGTACAAAGGCTTCGAATGCACGATACCCGACATCATGAACAAACTGGCCGAGTTCCCCGACCCCGAACCGCAGCGCACCGATTTCCTCGACTGCATACGCACACGCCAGAAGTTCGCCCTCAACGAAGTGAACGGCCACCGCAGTTGTACGTTGGTCAACATGGCAGCCGTGGCTTTGCGCCTCAACCGTCAGGAACTGAAGTTCGACCCCGTAACGCAGCTCTTTGTTGGCGACGACGCTGCAAACGCATTAGTCAACCAGCCTATGCGCGGAGAGTGGGGCTTATGAGTATGAACGTATAGAAAACAAGTAGCAAACAAACGAATATAAAAGCCTACGATATGAAAAAATATATATTATTCATAGCAGCAGCGTTGTTGCTTGGCAGCGCAACGATGTCGGCGCAAACCGACAGCCGCAACCGAACGGCCGAGACTATAGTTGCCGACGGGCTTGCACAGCTTCCCACGCAATCGTCCGAGACGTTCAATGCCATTATGAACGAGCTGGCCTCGACAGGTGATAAGGGAATACTCCAGATTGCCTCAAGGCTGGTTCCGCCCGCAAACGGCAAGAACGCCGTGTTCGAGTATGCCATAGGAGGGATAACCGACCTCGTTACAACCCCGGCCGGTGATAAATACCGTGCGTCCGTGCGTAAAGGCCTGGCAGAAGCCATAGAAAAATGCAACGACTACGATAACAAGGCTTTTCTCCTTACGCAGCTTGCAAAGTGCGCAACCAAGGAAGATATGCCTGTGTTCTCGAAATACTTAAAGGACAGCAAGCTCAGCGACTTGGTTATAATGCTGCTTACGTCCATTCCCGGAAATGATACCGAGCTTGCATACCTCGTGAAGAACACCGACCTTCCGCACCTGACGCTTGCCAAAATGGTTACGGCGCGTAATATTCAGGGAGTGGAAGACGTGCTCCTCGGTTGGACTAACGACAGCGACGCGAAAACGCTGAAAGAAGTTTACAACGCGCTTGCAACCGTTGGCACGTCTAAGTCGGTCGATGTCCTTGCGGACGCGGCCAAGAAAGTAAACTACGGACCGGACCCAACGTTTGCAACAAACGCTTACGCTAAGCTTCTTGAAAGTCTCGAAAACGATACGAAAACAGTCCAGAAAGGGGCAAAAGCCCTTATGAAGTCCGAAACGTCGGCCGTTCGCTGTGCGGGGCTGAACCTGTTGCTCAAATCATCGGGCAAGGACGGCGTGAAAAACGTTCTCTCCGCTTTAAAAGACGATGACATTGAATATCGCAACACTGCGCTTGCCTGCGGCCTTGAATACTGCGGCGAACCTATCTTTACAGAGGTGACAAACAAATTCGGCAAACTCTCCGAACCCGCCCAGGTGGACGTAATGCGCTGGATTGGCAACAACCACGCAAAGGCAGGCGAGGCAGTAGTGTTGAAATACATGGCGTCGAGCGATACAACGCTTGCGCGCGAAGCCATGTTGGCAGCTTCCAAGATTGGAGGGAACACAATGCTGGCCGACCTGCTGAAATACGTTAGCGGCCCGAACGCAAAGCAGGCCAAGGCGGCTTTGCTTTCGTTCAACGGCAAGATAAACGACGGAGTAGTGAGATTCCTAAATAGCAGCGAAGACGCAAAGGCCCTCGTTCCCCTTCTCGAGATTGCCGGCACGCGCCACATTCACGAGGCATACCAGAGGGTAGCAAAACTTACCGGCTCGTCGGACGCTTCGGTAAGCAACGCGGCATTCACGGCACTTTCCGGCGTGGCTTCACCTGACGTGTACGGCGATATATGCGCTATGCTCGACAAGTCGTCGGGCGAATCGACGGCCAAGTTGCAGAAGGCGGCTTGCAGTGCGCTGGCCGGCGAGAGTGCTGAGGTGCAGTTCAACCGCTTCAACGAGAGCATGAAAAATTCGTCGCACCCCGAGTATTATTACCAGCTTCTTGCACAGGCCGGCTCTGACAAGGCCATTGCAGTGATAGAGCAAGGCATGAAGCAAAGCAACACAAAAGAAGCCGCTTCGGCTGCAATGCTTAATGTCGACAACTCTGCGGTGCTCCCGATACTCATAAATATGGCACGTTCCGCCCAGGGAGAGCAGAAAGACAAGACAATAAGCCGCTATCTCACTTTGGTAGACAAGGCACAGGTAAACGCCGTGCGCAAGTACCAGTTGCTGCGCGACGCATTGGAGCTTAACCCGTCGGACGCCCAGGTGAAGAAAATACTCTCGGCGCTGCGGACCACGAACACCGTACAGGCGTTGAACGTGGCGGCTAATTATCTTGGCAGTAGCACATGTTACCGTGCGGCGGCCGAGGCTGTAAGAGGCATAATCTCTTCTAACGGAGCGTTGAACGGCGGTGCTGATATAAAGAATGCTTTGCAGAAAGCCGTTGAGGCGTTCAGCAAGGACAAGGCCAACGGTGACGCCGACGCAGGTTATGCAATCGATGACGTTAACGGTTTGTTGTCCAAGACAACGGCGACGGGCTTCACGCTCGGCAGCGGTACCGCAACTCTTGCTGCCGGAAGTGCTCCAGCTTCACTCAATAAAGACTACGAGAATTTCCAGATAACGGTCGACTTCAAGGGAAGTGGCAAAGCAACCGCAACACTCCGCGGCGTTCCTGTCTTCACGATAGACGGCAGTTCGTTTGCTTTCGTCGGCCCTAAGGAAGCCAAGGCCCTTAATGCCGAAGGTGAGTGGAATACACTGGAAATAAAAGTAGTGGATGACCGTATCTTTACCTCGATAAACGGAACGGAGATAGCTGCAAACGCACTCTTGCCCGATATGGCGGGG
>ULTZ01069274.1_pt1 | contig 13362 bp, 9 predicted proteins | sample 1957981 | NCBI WGS metagenome assembly ULTZ01 (sample SAMEA4835745, study PRJEB28245) | human gut metagenome | biome: gut microbiome; material: fecal sample | place: Denmark | collected 2008
ACCTTTAATAAAGCTGTTCGCACACTGATGAAGTTGAACGGCAGCACAGCGGTGGATTTTTCGGCATTGAATGCCGAATTTTCTGCGCTGCAATCCGGCAGCGCAGAGCTGCACACCCAACTGGAAACCTTGCAGCCGGACATCTCCGCCCTGAAAAACATCCGCAAATATATCGACATGGTGCTGAATAAACAGCAGCTTTCTGCACCGGGCGGTAAGACCTCGGAGAAGGAATCGGTGCTGAAAAAGCTGGAAGAAGCCAAGGCAGCGCAATCCCAGAAGAAGGCCGAGCAAAAAATCACACACAGGAGCTTTAAGGAGGAAGTAGCATGACCTACACCCAAGCCCAGATCAACAAAGCCAATGCGGTGGATCTGGAAAAGTTTCTCCGGGCGCAGGGCGAAACGCTGGTGCGCAGCGGAAAGGAGTATCGCTGGAAAACCCACGACAGCCTGACCGTCTGCGGAAACAAATGGTTCCGGCACAGCCAAAGCAAGGGCGGCATGTACTAATAACTGCCTAAAAACCGCATGAATCCTTGATTTTTGGAGCGGCCAAAAGCGGATTTACGCCAAACTTACGCCACTTACGCCAAAAATCAAAGCGCACTATAGGGTAACAAAATCGGCACTCGCTGAAAAGCGGGTGCCGATTTTTGTGTCACGAAAAGCTGATGGATGCTGCACGCTACACACCGTCAGCTTTTTCGTTTACAGGGGAAAAAGCGGGTGGTATAATAGAAATAGAGTTTTGTAAGAGCGCCTTCATAGTCAAGGCTATAAAAGAATGCGGATAAGCATAAAACCGGTGGATGATATGAAAATTCTGGATAACATCACCAATACCGTTCGAGATGATTTACGGGTCGAGATCAAAAAAGGCAGCAGGGTGTCTATTGCGGCAGCCTGCTTTTCGATGTATGCCTACAAAGAGCTAAAGAAGCAGCTGGAAACCATAGACGAGTTTGAATTTATCTTTACATCCCCCACGTTTGTGAAAGAAAAGGCTGAAAAGCAGAAGCGGGAGTTCTACATTCCCCGCATTTCTCGTGAAACGAGCCTTTACGGTACAGAGTTTGAAATCAAACTGCGCAATGAGATGACCCAGAGAGCCATCGCAAAGGAGTGTGCAGACTGGATCAGAAGGAAGGCTACGTTCAAATCGAACACCACCGGTGAAAATATGGCTGGCTTTATGACTGTGGATTCCGGCGCAGCACAGACCGCTTATATGCCGATTGGCGGCTTTACAACGGTCGATATTGGCTGTGAACGCGGAAATAACAGCTACAACATGGTCAACTGTATGGAGGCTCCGTTCGCACAGCAGTACATGAAGTTGTTCGATTCTCTTTGGAACGACCGGGACAAAATGCAGGATGTCACAGATGTGGTTCTGGAAAATATCAGCACGGCTTATGCAGAAAATTCCCCGGAGTTCATCTACTTTATGACGCTGTATCATGTGTTCAGCGAGTTTTTGGACGACATCTCGGAAGACGAACTGCCGAATGAGGCAACCGGATTCAAGCAGAGCAAAATCTGGAGTCTGCTGTACGACTTCCAGAAGGATGCGGTGCTTGCTATCATCAATAAGCTGGAAAAGTACAACGGCTGCATCCTTGCGGACAGTGTTGGCCTTGGCAAGACCTTTACCGCACTGGCAGTCGTAAAGTATTATGAGAATCGAAACAAGTCGGTTCTGGTGCTGTGTCCCAAAAAGCTGGCGGAAAACTGGAATACCTATAAGGACAACTATGTGAACAACCCGATTGCATCGGATCGGCTGAATTATGATGTCCTGTTCCATACAGACCTGTCCAGAAGCGGCGGAAAGTCGAATGGCCTCGACCTGGATCGCCTGAACTGGGGCAACTATGATCTGGTCGTCATTGATGAATCGCACAATTTCCGTAATGGAATCGGAACTCATAGCAAGACGCAGGACAATCGTTACCAGCGGCTGATGGATAAGGTGATCCATGCCGGAGTCAAGACCAAGGTGCTGATGCTTTCGGCAACGCCTGTCAATAACCGCTTTGTTGACTTGAAAAATCAGCTGGCCCTTGCCTATGAGGGAAACTCCGAATATCTGGACGAAAAGCTGAACACCTCAAAGAGCATTGAGGACATCTTCAAGCAGGCGCAAAAAGCCTTTAACGCATGGAGCAAACTGAAACCAGAAGAGAGAACCACGGATGCGCTGCTGCGGACATTGGATTTCGACTTCTTCGAGCTGCTGGACAGTGTTACCATCGCACGTTCTCGGAAGCATATCGAGAAGTACTACAACACCAATGCTATCGGAAAGTTCCCAGAGCGGTTGAAGCCGATCTCTGTTCGGCCATGTCTGACAGACCTGAATAATGCCATCAACTACAACGAAATTTATGAGCAGCTGATTCAGCTGAGCTTGTGCGTCTATATGCCCTCCAACTACATCTTCGCAAGTAAGATCCAGAAATATCAGGAGCTGACGCACAATAAGGGAGAGAATCTGACCCAGAGAGGCCGTGAGCAGGGTATTTGTCGGTTGATGAGTATCAACCTGCTGAAACGGCTGGAAAGCTCTGTACATTCGTTCCAGCTGACCCTGATGCGCATCAAGAAACTGATTGATGGTACGATTCAGTCCATTGACCAGTTTGAACGCTCCGGCCACGCTGATCTGGATATATACGACATGGCCGGAGACGATTTTGACATGGACGATGAAAACACTGACTTTTTCACCGTCGGCAAAAAAGTCAAAATCGACCTTGCGGATATGGACTGGAAGAGCTGGCGTACGGAGCTTCGGAAAGATGCAGAAATTCTGGAGCTGCTGACCTTTATGGTGGCAGATATCACGCCGCAGCATGACACAAAGCTGCAAGAACTGTTCCAGCTGCTGTCTGAAAAAATTGAGCATCCGATCAATGTCGGCAACAAGAAAGTGCTGATTTTTTCTGCATTTTCGGATACGGCAGAATACCTCTTTGACAATGTGAGTGCGTTTGTAAAGCAGAAATATGGGCTGAATACCGCTGTAATTACCGGCTCGATTGACGGACGTACCACGATCAAAGGCTTCAAGGCAACACTCAACAACGTGCTGACCTGCTTCTCTCCCATTTCCAAAGACCGGGATGTTCTGATGCCCGGTAGTGCCACGGAAATTGATGTGCTGATTGCGACAGACTGCATTTCTGAAGGTCAGAACTTGCAGGACTGCGATTATCTGATCAACTATGACATTCACTGGAACCCGGTACGCATCATCCAGCGTTTTGGACGAATCGACCGTATCGGCAGCAGAAACCAGTACATCCAGCTTGTGAATTTCTGGCCTGATCTGACGCTGGACGATTACATCAACCTGAAATCCCGTGTGGAGACCCGCATGAAAATCACCGTTATGACCTCCACCGGCGATGATGACCTTATTAACCCCGAAGAAAAGGGCGATTTGGAGTATCGCAAGGCACAGCTGAAACGCTTGCAGGAAGAGGTCGTTGACATTGAGGATATGTCGGACGGCATCTCCATTATGGATCTGGGCCTGAACGAGTTCCGGCTCGACCTGCTGGATTACATCAAACACAATGGTGATCTGGACAAGAAGCCCCGTGGACTTCATGCGGTGGTTCCGGCTACGGATGAACTGCCGGAGGGTGTGATCTTCGTGCTGAAAAACATCAATAACAGCGTCAATGTGGACAATCGGAACCGGATCCATCCGTTCTACATGGTTTACATCGGCATGGATGGGCAAATCATCTGCGACTACCTGAACCCCAAAAAGATGTTGGACGATATTCGGCTGCTGTGCCGTGGAAAGACTGAGCCGATCAAAGAGGTATACGAACGCTTCAATCGGGAAACAGACGATGGAAAGAACATGGCAGAAATGTCCGAATTGCTGAGTGAAGCCATTGACTCGATCATTGATGTCAAAGAAGAAAGCGACATCGACAGCCTGTTCTCTGCGGGCGGAACAACAGCATTACTCAGTCAGGTGTCTGGGCTGGATGATTTTGAGTTGATTTGCTTTCTTGTTGTGAAATAGGGATAACTATGAAAAATCGAAATGGAAAATATGGATGGATTGTGATTTGGGCGATAGGAAGTATAGTATTTGCATTTGTCATACATTGGTTGTTTAGTATTGAACCCACAGTAGAGTTCTTTCGAGCAAAATGGAGCGCAGGAGACATTTTGACGTATGCATCTACAATTATTCTTGGACTGCTTGCGCTATGGCAAAATCAAAGATTTAAGGAGGAAAACGATAAATCGCAAGAGCGGTTGGAAAAAATAAGCAATCGCACAAATGAATTACAAATCATATCGCAGTTAATTGAACATGAGAACGAACGGATAAATCTTTTAAGAAAATTGTTTCAAGAATTTTTTGAGGTATGTTCATGTAGCAATATAGTTGCAGAATACAGGGACACCTCAAAAAATAAAGCAGATAATCTAAGTTCTTCAACGCGAAGAGCCAGTCAAATTAGAATATCGTATCAAATATTGATACAACAGCTGTTTATGGATAAACGTAAAAATACACAGGTAGATAGTTTGGTGGAATATGCTGGGAAACTTAGTACGTCGGCAATTGGATTGATACTTTCATTTACGATAGAGCAAGAAGAAAGTCATCTGAAAAATGATGAAAATGGTGAAATTAAACGATTGACGAATAAGCAGTTGCAAATCGAAGAAGCGTTAAATAAAGAATTTTATATATACATAACTGCACTAGAAAAAGAACGTAATGCACTGTTATTTGAGGATCACTCGTTGAAAGAATTGCAGGAAATGTATCAACGGAGAGAAGAATACGGAAAGATTTAACTTTAGGTCATGGAGGAAAATATTTTGCTGAATTTTCCAAAATCTACCGAGTTCAATAAACGTATCCCGAAGCAAAAGTTCTATGAGAACATTGCCGTTACCCCGGCTATGAAGAGAGCCTTTGTCGAGCAGATCAGGATCATCTACTGGCGCAATAAGATTGCGACTACCACCCTGAATCTGGCGGCTGGGGAGCAGGTGACGGAGATCGAGGTGGTCGAGGTGCGGCTGTCTGCCCCGGAGCTGGACGAGAGTGTGCTGCGCCAGATCGACCGGGAAATTCCGTATCACATCCTCTTTTTGCTGGAATACGAGGGCAGGTATCGTGCTGTCATCGGCTACAAGGAGGCTGCGGCGGGCAAGACGGCCTTTAAGGTAGACCGCTATTATTCTACGGACTGGCTGGACGAAGACGACCTGCCGGTGCATCTGGAAGGGCTTACACTGGATGCCGTCTATGAGAGCTTTGTCCGTCAAATCGCAGGCGATGCGCTTGGCACAGGGGAAAGTACATCCCTGAAAGACAGCGTTGAACAGCAGAAGCAGCGTGAGCAGCTGGAAAAGCAGATTGCAGCACTGGAAGCCAAAATCCGTAAGGAAAAGCAGCCGAAGAAGAAATTTGAAATGGTGCAGGAACTTCAAAAAATAAAAAAGCAGGAGCTATAACTGTGAGAAAAAGTATTTTTGACATTGTGAAAAATAATACGGACCAAGCAAGTGATGTAATACGATTGGAGTCGATGTTTCTTAGAGAAGGATTTCTGAGGGTCAATGGCGATACGGTATATACGTTGAAGGATTATGTTGAAGATTACTGTTTTGGAACGTGGAAATATAGAGGCCACTGTTTGGATGTTGATGATTTTCTTAAAACGGTAAATTACAATGATTTGAGACGCTCAGCCATATTCAATTTGGAAGACCTTTTTACATTGATTGAACTTATCTACAATTTTTGGAATCTTGCAGCTTGTGACTTGGAAAAAAGAGTAAATGGCTTACAATGGAGTGGAAACTTCTATCATGTAAGAGATGTGATGGATGACATTTTGAGACAGTATAACTATACTGCTTATATTTCAGAAGATGATGAGTGTGTCTTGGTTATTGAAGATAAACCAGAGGTGACGGCTACTGCCGAGATTGTTCCAGAGACACTTGCACTCGATATTATTCGATATAATCACAGATTGCTAAAGGGCAACATAAATGCAAAAAAGTCAATTTTGCTTAAACTAGCAAGCGAACTTGAACCGAGAAGAAAAGAACTGCAAGAGTTAGATAAAGACCTGACATCGAACATCTTTTTCATGTTAAATAACATGAATATTCGACATAATAATCAAAATATAAATGAGCCTTCAAAATATAAGAAATATGTTGCTGAGATAGACAACCAGCATCTGGAAGACTGGTATGATGAACTATACCAAATGATGTTGCTTGCGCTTTTGCTATTGGACAATATTGAACGTCAAAAATCTATTGATGAACTAAAAGAGAAAGTGGCAGGAAAATAAAATGGAAACTCTAAAAATGCACAGCCTTGACGGTGTACAGCGCAACATTGAGCTGATTGGTAAGCTGTTCCCCAATGCAATTACCGAGGTAAAACGAAACGGCAAAGTAGAACACGCCATTGATTTTGACGTTCTGCGGCAGGAGCTTTCCGATTCCATCGTGGAGGGTCGGGAAGAGCGTTACCAGTTTACATGGCCGGACAAGAAAAAGGCGATGTTGGCGGCAAATGCACCCATCACGGCAACGTTACGCCCGGTGGTGACTGATAGTGTTGGTAAGGATGGCACACCCGGCGGTTTTGACAGTGAGAACCTCTACATCGAGGGCGATAATCTGGAAGTGCTGAAGCTCTTGCAGGAAACCTATCTGGGCAAGGTCAAGATGATCTACATTGATCCTCCCTATAACACAGGCAATGATTTTGTCTATGAGGACGATTTTGCACAGAGTGCGGCGTACTATATGGATAATAGTGGCCAGTATGACGAAGAAGGCAACCGGCTTGTGACCAACACCGAGAGCAATGGTCGTTTCCATACGGATTGGCTTAATATGATTTATCCACGTCTGAAAATTGCAAAAGATATGCTCGCAGACGACGGTTCAATATTCGTTTCCATAGATGATAATGAGTTGAATAATGTCTTAAATATTTGCAACACAATATTTGGCGAAAGTAATTTTGTCGGATGTATTACATGGTTTAAGAAAGCTTCTCCTTCAAACGATGCACAATTCTTTTCTAACGATTGCGAGTATATTCTCGTATATGCAAAGGATAAAAGCATTTGGAGACCAAACAGACTCCCTCTTTCTAAAGAGCAGGTATCTAAATATTATTCCAATCCGGATAATGACCCTCGTGGTCCATGGAATTCTGCAACGTACACCTGTAATAAAAGTCGTTCGGAAAGACCGAAGTTATATTATCCCATTACAAATCCATTTACTGGAGAACAGATTTACCCAAAAGAAACGGCGGTTTGGGCGTATTCGGAGCAACAATGTCAGGAGCATATAAAAAATAATATGCTTTTCTGGGGAGTTGATGGACATGCAAAATTTCCGCGATTTAAGAAGTTTATTACAGATAACAAAGGCGTGGTGACTAGAACTCTTTGGCACTATGACGATGTGAACCATACTCAAGGCGCAACATTGGAATTGACAAAACTTGGGCTTCCTTATTTTCCAACACCAAAGCCGACTAGACTTATTGAAAAAATGCTCCGAATCGCATCAGATAAAGATTCCGTTATTCTTGACTTTTTCTCAGGGTCTGCTACGACTGCTCATGCTGTGATGAAGCTGAATGCAGAGGATAGCGGACATCGTAAGTTCATTATGGTACAGTTGCCGGAAAAGACGGACGAAAAGAAAGAAGCTTATAAGGCTGGCTACAAGAACATCTGCGAAATCGGCAAGGAGCGTATCCGCCGTGCGGGCAAGCAAATACTGTCCGCAGGGGGGGGGACAGTTATCATTCTCCGAGACGCAGCCTGACCAGAGCACCCCCATCGACATTGGATTCCGCTGCTTGCGTCTGGACAGCAGCAACATGGAAAACGTCTACTATACGCCGGAGGAGACCCGACAGCAGGATCTGTTCTCTCTGGTAGATAACGTTAAACCCGACCGTACCCCGGAAGATCTGCTGTTCCAGGTGATGCTGGATCTGGGTGTGCTGCTGTCCAGCACCATTGAGGTGAAAGAGATTGCAGGCAAAAAGGTGTTCAATGTGGCAGATGGGTTCCTGTTGGCGTGCTTTGACCATGATGTGACCGAGGAAACCGTCAAGGCGATTGCTCAGATGAAGCCCTACTATGCCGTGTTCCGTGACAGCTCCATGGCAAACGACAGCGTTGCGACAAATTTCGACCAGATTTTTGAAACGTATAGCCCGGAAACGGTAAGGAAGGTGCTGTGATGGATTTTAATGGTATTAACTTGCCTGATTTAACCCCAAGAATAGATACCTCGTTTATTGATGAAATGAATAGGCGAAATCAGGAAATGATTGATAGCATTACGCCACTGAACGAGATTCTTGCAGAGGAAATAAAACCAATACTTGAAGGAAATCAGAAAGTGGTAGAGGGACTTAATGATAACTATTCAAAACTTAACGATTTGTACCTGCTGAAGGAGAAAGAGCTGGAAGAAAGCAAACAGGAAGCTGAAAAAGCAAAAAAGTATAATATAAAGATGCTGATTATTGCCCTTGCTTCTGCGGGTATTGCGTTAGCTTCGCTTGTTGCTACTATTCTTATCGCTGTTCTTTAATGGTGAAAATGTGATATGGATGATAAAAAGAAAAAAGAACTTGCTATTCGCAGTTCAGCGGCAGAATATTTGACTTTTGTGGCTTCTACGGGTGAGAGCGATGCAAGCTATGAAATGCGCTATGAGGATGAAAACATCTGGTTGACGCAGAAGATGATGGCGGCACTGTATGATGTGGATGTGCGCACGGTCAACGAGCATATCAAAAAAATCTATGCAGACGGCGAACTGACCGAGCAGGCAACTATCCGGAAATTCCGGATAGTTCAGACCGAGGGCACTCGGCAGGTCAATCGGGAACTGACGCATTATAATTTGCAGCTGATTATTGCAGTCGGCTTCAAGGTGAACAACCAGCGGGCGGTGCAGTTCCGCAAGTGGGCGGGGCAGATCGTCAAAGACCACACCATTCAGGGCTGGACGATGGATGTGGAACGGCTGAAAAAAGGCCATATGTTCACCGATGATTATTTTGAGCGGCAGTTGCAGCAGATTCGGGAAATTCGTCTGTCGGAGCGCAAATTCTATCAGAAAGTGACGGATCTATACGCAACAGCGTTTGATTATGATAAGGACGCAAAAACGACCCGGCTGTTCTTCCAGACGGTTCAGAATAAGATGCACTATGCTGTGCATCGCCACACGGCGGCAGAACTGATTGTGGAGCGTGCCGATGCCAACAAGGAGCACATGGGGCTTACCACATGGGAAAATGCGCCGGATGGGAAAATCCTGAAAGCAGATGTGACGGTGGCCAAGAACTACCTGAGCAAAGAGGAAATGAATTATCTGGAACGCATCGTGTCGCTCTATCTGGATTATGCCGAGTTGCAGGCCGAGCGCAAGATCCCCATGAGCATGGAGGACTGGGCAAAGCGGCTGGACGGTTTTCTGGAGTTCAACGGCAATGAACTGCTGACAGGCCCCGGTAAAATAAGCGCAGAACAGGCCAAACTCCATGCGGAAACCGAATACGAAAAGTATCGTGTCATTCAGGATCGCCTGTATGAAAGCGATTTTGACCGGTTCCTGATGCTGGAGCAGGAGGTAAACCACAAAGATGAAGTTTAGTTTTAAGATTCAGCAGTACCAGACGGATGCTGTGGATGCGGTGGCACGGGTCTTCCAGGGTCAGCCCTACAATGCAGGTGTGTCTTACCTGCGGGATATGGGAAACCTGTCTGCACAGCCGCAGCAGTTGAGCCTTGTTTCCAGTGGGGACGATGCAACACAGGTGGAATTGCAGGATTTAATCAACGATTCCGGCTTTAAGAACGAAGCACTCCAATTGACCAATCAGGAGTTGCTTCAGAACATCCGCACATTGCAGACAGAAGCAAACATCCATCAGTCGGACAAGTTGGTAGCACCGCTGGGAAGATGCTCGCTGGATATCGAGATGGAAACCGGCACAGGCAAGACCTATGTTTACATCAAGACCATGTTCGAGCTGAACAAGCGGTATGGTTGGAGCAAATTTATCGTTGTTGTGCCGAGTATCGCCATCCGTGAAGGCGTAAAGAAGTCCTTTGAGATCACTGCCGATCACTTTATGGAGTGCTACGGCAAAAAGGCACGGTTCTTTATCTACAACAGCAGCAACCTGAATCAGTTGGATTCCTTTTCCAGCAATTCCGGCATCAATGTCATGATCATCAACACGCAGGCGTTTGCGGCATCCATGAACGAGGACAAGAACGTGGAAGGTCGCAAGGGTGATGCCGCTGCGAGAATTATCTACACCAAGCGGGATGAGTTCGGCTCCCGCCGCCCGATTGATGTGATTGCCGCCAACCGTCCGATCCTGATTCTGGATGAGCCGCAGAAGATGGGCAAAGAGGACTCCGCCACCCAGAAAGCCCTGAAAAAATTCACCCCGCTTTTCACGCTGAACTACTCTGCTACCCATGCCAAGCAGCATAATCTGATTTACGTTCTGGATGCGCTGGACGCTTACAACAAGCGGCTGGTCAAAAAGATCGAAGTCAAAGGCTTTGAGGTCAAAAATCTTCGTGGTACGGACAAGTATCTGTATCTGGAAAGTATTATCATCTCCCCGAAAAATCCGCCGCGGGCAAAAGTGGAGCTGGAAGTCAGCCACCAGAACGGTACGAAGCGAGAGTTCCATACGTTGGATGTGGGCGATAATCTTTATTATATCTCCGAGAAAATGGAGCAGTACAAGGGCTTCGTGGTGTCGGAAATCGATCCGATCACGGGCATTGTGACCTTTACGAACGGAGACACCATCCGCAAAGGTGATGTTACCGGCGACGTTTCCGAAAACGATATGCGCCGGGTACAGATTCATGAAACAATCCTTTCGCACTTTGAAAAAGAGCAGGAACTTTTCAAACTGGGCATCAAGACGCTTTCCCTGTTTTTCATTGACGAAGTGGCAAAATACCGCCAGTACGATGAAGAAGGAAACGAGCTGCTGGGCGAGTACGGCAAAATTTTTGAGCAGGAGTATCTTTCGGTTCTGAATGAGCATCGCACCCTGTTCGACCCTGCTTATACAGCCTATCTGGATTCGACCGATGTGCATGATGTCCACAAGGGCTATTTCAGCATCGACAAGAAAGGTCACAGCGTCAACAGTTCGGTCAAGCGTGGCTCAGATATGTCGGATGACATTTCTGCCTATGACCTGATCCTGAAAAATAAGGAACGTCTGCTGTCCTTTGAAGAGCCGACCCGGTTCATCTTCTCCCACTCTGCCCTGCGGGAAGGCTGGGATAACCCGAATGTGTTCCAAATCTGCACCCTGAAGCACAGCGACAGCACTACGCAGAAGCGGCAGGAAGTAGGCCGTGGTCTGCGTCTGTGCGTGAATAAGGACGGAAACCGCATGGATGCGGAAGTGCTGGGAGATAAGGTGCAGGATATCAACGTCCTGACCGTTATTGCCAGCGAGAGCTATGCAGGATTTGTAGACGGACTGCAAAAGCAGACCGAAGCAGTGCTGTATGATCGCCCCCGTAAGGCAGACATTGCATATTTCACCGGCAAGACCATCAGGTTGGATGGCAAAATCGTCAAGGTGGATGACCGTCAGGCACGGGCAATTTATCAGTATCTTGTCCGCAATAACTATGTGGATGAGCAGGATAACGTCACGCAGGACTACCGGGACGATGTGCAGACCGGAACACTTGCACCGGTGCCGGAAACGCTGAAGCCCATTGAAGAGGGCGTGCACACGCTTGTGCAGGCAATTTATGATGACAGTATGCTCAAGTCTATGTTTGAGGATGGCAACAAGCCGAAAGTGCTGGAAAATCCGCTGAACGACCGGTTTGAAAAGGCAGAGTTCCAGAAGCTCTGGCAGACGATCAACCACAAATACGCCTATACGGTGGATTTTGATTCTGAGGAATTGATCCGGAAAGCAATCGAATACATCGACAGGGAACTGTACGTCAGTCGCCTGCAATATACCGTTACCTATGCCGGGCAGAAAGATGTCCTGAGTGCCGATATGGTGCGAGAAGGCAGCAGCTTCAGCGATGCCAAGAGCAGAACAAAAAAATTAGAACATGACTACGCAGGTCAGGTTGCGTATGACCTGATCGGCAAAATTGCAGAGGGCACAACGCTGACCCGGCATACCGTTGCACGGATTTTGCAGGGCATCAAGCCGACAACCTTTGCGATGTACCAGAACAACCCGGAAGAATTTATCGCAAATGTGATCCGGCTGGTCAAGGAGCAGAAAGCTACCATGATCGTGGAGCATATCACCTATGATACCATTGAGGGCAGCTACGACAGCAGCATCTTTACGGCAGAGAAACACGCTTTGACGATGGATAAGGCTTACAAGGCACAAAAGGCGATTCAGGATTACGTTTTCACCGATGGCACAGCGGAAAAGAGCGTGGAACGGAAGTTTGCGGAAAATCTGGATGGTGCAGAGGAAGTCTTTATCTATGCAAAACTGCCGAAAGGCTTCTATATTCCGACCCCGGTTGGACACTACTCCCCGGACTGGGCAATCGTGTTCCATGAGGGCAAGGTGAAACACATCTATTTTGTAGCAGAAACCAAAGGCACGATGGAAAGCCTGAACTTGCGCCCAATCGAGAAGTCCAAGATCGACTGCGCCAAGAAGCTCTTCGCAAAATTGTCAGATGGTCTTGTGACATACGACCATGTAGACAGCTATCAAGAGCTGATGAATAAGGTACTGCAGTGACCAGTACAAAATGAATCATGAAGCGGCTGTTTGCGTAGATGCAGATGGCCGCTTCTGCATTTGACATCCTGATCGAGAGTGTGAGCGATAATATAGGGCTGCGATGAGTTTGAACGAATCAGCGATGCAATCGCACAGCCTGCATCCACCGGATGCAGTTCAAGGGTTTGACTTTCTCAACAAGTGTTTGGCAACGCAAAAATGGTCTTTGTATAACCTCTTGCTAGCGCTATGAGGCCTTTCAAAACGCCTCCCAAATTTGAAAATCACTTTGCAAGAATGATCGTCCGTTTTCAAGCTCAACTTGAAGTGGACGGTTGTTTTTCTGCTCAAAAAAGTTCCGAGTTGGCATTCCATTACAAACAGAACGAGTTGTCATGTTCGCTCTTTTTACCAAAGTTTCCCTTGCTTTTTCTGACAAGCTGCCGAAAGTGTCGTATCTTCAAAACTTTTTGTTGACACGGCTCGATTTTTGTGGTAGTCTATCCCAACAATTTAATATAACATATTTACTTAGAGTTC
>ULTZ01012688.1_pt1 | contig 13170 bp, 13 predicted proteins | sample 1957981 | NCBI WGS metagenome assembly ULTZ01 (sample SAMEA4835745, study PRJEB28245) | human gut metagenome | biome: gut microbiome; material: fecal sample | place: Denmark | collected 2008
GTATTCCGTGCGAGTACCGCCGAGTTGCACGAAGTTGGAAACGTAGGACGATGTTGCCCCGACGTACTCCTCGACAAATCGGCTGTTAAACACACTAGATTTCGTGCCGTTGTCCTCGAACTGTTGCGTTTGCCCGTAGCGTTTCCACGTCACACGGTAACGGTCGTTGCTACCGAATAGGACTTTGGGTCGTGCGTGTAGGTATTTCCCGACTTCGCCGAACACTTGCCACAGGTTTTGCTGATTGAAGAAGTTTTCTATCACTTGCGTATAGCGTAACTCTTGCTCATCTTCTGCCGACAAATAGAACGGTGTTTTGGGAATTGTCCCGTTGGGCGCAACTTCCTTGGACATATCATAGGCGGAAATGCCCGTTTGCAGTAGGAATGGTTGCGTCGTTAGCTGTGCTTTGTTAAATAGTTCGTATGCCGATACAGGCGGTGCGGAATGGTAGAATTGCGTGTAGGTGTCGCCTTGTGCAATTGCGTAAAATGCGCTCGATACTAGTGGGTAGCTACCGTTGGTTTGTTGCGCAAAACCGCTTGTCGCCGACCTTGTTGCAGGCAAGCCAAACGAGTAAATCTCTTGCAACGTTGAGTAGTAGTTCCCGTAAGGATACGGCATAGTGCTGAACGGCTTACGAGTTATCGAGATATTGTATGTGTATCCTGCTTCGGCGGTGAATATTAGCGTGCGATTAGCTATCGACGACGCATATTGCGCTACTTGGCTCTTCGGGAATTGCCACACATATGTTCCTGCGACATTCTCCAACGTGACGCTACCTGCAATGTAGCCTTGGTCGAAAACTAGGGGGTCGCCCGTCGGTGGGTTCCAAAGTTCGGCAGTCCAATGCTCATTTGCGTTGGACGTACTAGGCGATATAGTCAGTACGTTTTCGCTGTCACCGCCCGTAAGCGCAACGCTTTCCGTGACGTTGTTCTTGGTGCGTGTTACTCGTGCTTCTAGCGAGCAAAACCCTAAGGGCAAAAATTCCGATTCCGTTTGTTCCTTACCTTGATACACTTTTAGCATAGGTATCGGCAAGCGAATTTCTTTCGAAGTTGTTCCCGTCGGTATCTCTTGATTGAACTTAAAGTCGTTCCAATCATCCCACGATGGTGTGCGTGTTTCAAGCGTACGTGTAATCGTACCGTCACTAGCCTTAGTTTCCTTGTATAACTGCAACTGATACCACGTAGGCATAACCCACTCGAATTTGTGTCCGACGCAGTAGGTGCTAACCGTGCGAGTTCGTATTATCTCATACTTTATGTCTGACTTATAGCCGAATTTGCGGTCACGTGCAACTCCCGAAACTTCCGAACGATTCACATCCATAGTACTTTCGGTATCGTACGTAGGTTTTACATCTAGATTGACATCTTGCAAGCGGTAGGTTACCGAGAAATTATCGCAAAGTCGCTGTTGTGCTATTACGGCAGGTTCTATCAGCGATAGCGAGTGCGTGAAATAGCTGTCGTTGCTCATTATAGGTTGTTCTACGGTATCGTCAGAAACCACCCAATTGAACGTTTCATACGGCGACCACGTGCTTCCCGAATAGCTACCTTTCTCGACAATTAGCTTGGTGGTTGGCGCAAATTCGTTCCTCGTAGGATACCCTACAAGCGTCATTTCCGCCGTGTCTAGGGTGTCGTCTAGATTGTCATGCCACGTGTCGCTAGGTTGCAAATACTGCGTGAGTTCCGTGCCTTTATAATCGGTTTTGGTGCTATCATACACCCAAATTCTTGTGTTGTTTATCATCTCAACCGCCCCGTAGTAAGATTTATGTTCGCTCTCGATTTTACGTACTCAATAGAATTGTTTTCTTTGAATACCTTGTAGGTGTAATCACGTTCACGTCCTTTGTATTTGACCGTGGTCGACGCAACACTTTTGATTAGACCTAACGTTGCACCTACGACTGCACCAGGTACACCACCGTGCGAACCATACAATGCGCCTAGTGCGACTGAGCTTGCGACGTTTGTAGTATCTTTTACCGATTCGAATTGTCGCTGTATGCGGTCTTGATAGGCTTGGTCGCCCGTCTTGTATCCTAGTCCGCCTAGTTCATATTCTACCGCTAAATCAGCAACCATTTTCGTCGTAGACAATGCGTGTGTTAGGTTCGTTATCAAAAGTTTCTTCTTACGGGATAAAGAACCGCCTTGGCTTTCGGGCGTATCGGCACCACCACCGTCTTGGCTTGAAACCTTGTCGGTGTCGGTGGTAGCGTCCATCGCAATCGTATCCTTGCGTATGATTATTTCAATACGTTGTGTGTTTTGTTGATATAGCATTTCTTATCTCCTAGAAACCGCTGTTCCGTAGCGTGATGGAATTGACGGTAAAGTCGCCGTTGCTTATTACCTTTTCCATACTTTCAATGGTATCCACGTATTCATACGTTTTGTCTTGTGTTTCTACCTTTACGTAAATAGGGATGTTGACTTCTTTGTAGGTCGGGTTCAGCGAACCTGCGTCCCAAAAATAGGTTTCAAACCACGCCGCATCCATTGAGTAAAAGCTTATCGTCTTTGCCAAACTCAACGACGTATTTATAAACCCTACATTATACGGTGCGGTTGCTTTGGGTTGCGCCTTGTTCGTCATTATCACTTGCCACGTAGTTTTAATCGGCACTATCTCGTGGTAGGTTTGGTTGCCGAAACCAATACTTATCTTGTAATCGGTAGACGGAGAACCGCCTTTGAGGTACGTCAAGGCAAGTCCCCACGTGCAAACAAGCGTTTCGCCTAGTTGCGTCATAGACGGCTCTTGGTCGGGTATCAGCGCACCAAATTGCAAGTACGCCGTAAGACTTTCGCCGAAACTGTTCTCTATCTTTTGCGGACTTCCCAAAAACGCATTTTTAATTTTAGCGCAATACCATTCCAAGTTTTTTATCTTGTTTGTCTGTATCAAAAACGTTATTCTCGCCCTAATAGTACCGCCGTCAATATCTTGGGAAACGGTCGGCTCTTCGTTCGCAATCTCGACAAGCCCAAAGCTATCTTCCAAGCTATAATTTAGGCTTTGCACCCACTCGTCGTAGGGAATTGATTCTCCGCTAAAATTGTCTACATTTACGATACGCTCTTTCCACGAGAAAAAGTGGACGTTTAGATACGTGGCGAGGTCAACTGCTTCTTGTTTTCCGCTATTAGCGTCTATAAGCGTTGCCTTGTCGGAATACTCGCCACCGTTGAATATTCCTCGCACTATATTTAGCATATCTTCCGATGTAAATATTGTTCTCATTCTATACCTACCTTTTTGCGCCATTTGGCTCTTGCTTCCTCATACGTCAGTCCGTTAAACATCCAACTAGCTACTTTCCACTTCTTTTGGGTTTCCGCATAATCGTCACCGAACACTACGTTTTCCATAATGTCCGTCATTAGTGCTTGCGTTTGCTGTTTGCTCATACCCTCTATTTGCTGCATACTGACCGCTCTTAGCAATAGCCGTGGGGTTACCGCACTCCTATATTTGTTCTTCTCGCTCTCTTTTAGGGCGTCACGTATCATATCAGCGTTGTTCGCCGTCCATAGTATCACGGGTTTTATTGCGAGCAATGCGTTGTAGACGGCTTCTACGGCATCGTCCTGCCCCGTTTTGTCATCTCTCAACTTTCCACTCAACGAAAGCAAATCGCCGCTCCTATTCGATTTTATGCCCTCATAGAACGGACGTGCCGCACTTGTCGCAGTATCGAACACGAGACGATTGACAGATTTTGCGTTAGTACGGCGGTGAACCTTGCCGTCATCGTCGGTAGTTTCGGCATAATTTATAAGCGGAAGCTTGCCTTTGAGCTTCTTGTTATTGAATATATCGGCAAGCGTAAAATTTTCAAAAAATCTTGCCATAGTACACCTACTTTATGCTGTTTAGCGTTGCGAAATAGATGTTGTAGCGTTTGGGCATATGCTTGTATGATACCGACGGATTTTCCACGCTGTATAGATGTCCGCCAACAACTACTAGGTCGCCCTCGGATAGTTGAATGTCGTCGTTGAAGTGCTTTATAGCGAGTGATGTGAGCGACATTATTGCACCACGAATTGGTTGCGTGTCCGTACCCTCTATATCACCACGCACCACGAAATCAAAATTGCCTGCCCGATAGTACGTGTTGAGTTGGTACTGTGCTATGTTCCCAAATTGAACCAAATCGGGGTCTACTGCGGTTTGTGGGTTTGTCCATTTGCCGCCAACGTACGCAAAGAATTTTGTTATTTTCCCCGATTGATACATCAGCGTTTCAGAATTGACGTATATCACTGTATCGCTAGACGGAGTGGTTTGGTATACGAAATCGGCAATTGTTGCGTCGAAAAACCACCTTTTGCCGTCGCCTGTCTTGTACGTGATTGGAATTATACTGCGTTGTATTGCCGTGTACCGTTTGTATAGGACTGCCTTGGGGTTTAGCGTTGTGCTTTTAGGTTTCAAGCGCATAACTGTGTCCCCCTTACCAATCGGTGCCTTGCGGTATGAACGTGTATTTACCGTAATAATTCAAGCCCAAAGAGAGCAAAATGCGGATAGCGTCACGGTTGAAGTCACGGTCTTGACGGCGCATTACGTCCTCGGACATGTTTTGCATTGTGTCAAGGTCTACGCCCGAAACTTGCGACAAATCGCCGTTATCAAGCAAATAGCAACCTTCTAGATACATTGCTTCTAGGAACGCTTGACGGTATTGATAGGGCGAGTAGCCACGGACGCCACGTTTCGCAATCATATAGTTCAACTGCGAACGAGTGCTTTTGCTGTGCGTGTAGATGTAGTTGTATACCTTCATTTGCAAGTAGCGCAAAAAATGACGTACCTTTTCGGGGTCTGTCCCCTCAATTTCCGCAACGAGATTGCGCCCACGTTGATAAAAATAGTCGGCGGTTAGCCTATATTGGTGGTTGAAACCGTCATAAACGGCGTCCTCGTCCGTAAACGGGAAATGCACTTCGCTCTCGTCGAGTTGTTCGAGCATTGTCCTTGTATAGCAAGGTGCAGTGTAGAAATTCATAGTATACCTCTATTTTCTAAATGGTGCTGAATAATCGTCAAACGATTGGTATGCCGTACTCTCTCGGCTTGCCACGTTCGCTTGCCGTTGTTGTTCAATGTACTGATTACGGGAGAAATTGGAAGGGTCTTGTGCTGCATATCTACCCGATGTTGGGTCTTTGCTAATTGCGCCTGCACCGCCTGTCGCCGATTGTTTGCCCGCAAAACGTCCACCCTCACTACGAGCGGCGGCTTGCGCCCCTGTTTCTTTGGCGGTCAACGCTTGCTCTACTTGCACCGTTTCGCCATTGATATTTTTCACTTCTTCCCTACGTTCGGGCGTGTCTTTTCTCGTATTCTGCACAATTGCGGTAGTTCCGAAGATTTTTCCGCTCTTATAGTGCTTTACGCTTGGGTTCAGTACTTGCCCTACACGTACATTGTCGTTTACTACGTAGGTGTACTTGCGCCCTTCACCGCCCAAACCGTATGTGACTTCTGCAAGTTTTGCCATAGGTATCACTCCTTTGTTTTGCTACTTATACTATGCTTGAAAGCGCAAAAAAAGCGGAAACCGAAGCTTCCGCCTTAATTTAGCACCTTATAGGTTAATTGGTCGTGCCAGTGTTAAAGCCAGCCACAACACCTGCACCCGTGACTACCTTGCCGTCAATCGGAGTGAACTTAATGGTGTTCATGATGTCGGCGATATTAGCCTCCGTCCATTTCGTAGCAAGTTCAGCACCACCGTCGATTACCATCTTAATGGTAGCACCGTGCAACACGTCGATACCAACTTTCATCTTGGGCAAAATGTACACGCCGCCGAAGTAGGTGTTCACGTTAGCCGTCACGGACGGTCCGACGATACCACGGCAAGTACCTGCACCGTAGACAATCATTGCGCCAATTTGGTCGAGCAAGCCACGAACGGTGGAAAGTTTGCCCTTGTTGTCATTGTCTGTTCCAAGCAAACCGAGTGCGACATACACGAAACGACGAGTTACCTTGTTGAACAGGAACATATCTACGCCGTCATAAGTACCAACCATACCAGTGCGGCTATCAATACGGTTGCCCTTTGTTCCCGTGAACGGGTTAATGAAGCCTGCACCAAGGATACCAACGGCTTGGTCGGAAGCGTTTTGCTTGTATTGACCGAGCATAAGCACTTTGAAAGCGTTGGAAACGAATGCTTGACGTTCATCGGACGGAACGGTGAGTGCGCCGATTTCGGGGATACCGTCGTCAAAGGACGCATTTGCATTTTGGAATGCCGCCGTAGGTGAGTTTGCCGCTTGTCCAACAGCAGTGGGGTCGTATGCGTATACAGCCGCAGCGATTTCGTCAGCGGTGATGTTTTCCGCAACGATAGAGCCAACAGCGTTAGTCTTTGCCTTGTCGAAGTTGTCGCCGTTACGGAAGTAACCTACAATTTGTTTTGCATAGGTAGCAACGTTAATCGACAATGCCGCAACGTCAACGATTTGTTTCATTACGATTGCTTGCAAAGCGTCGGGGTTAGCGTATTCTTGCGACGAAGTAATGGGAACGCCCTCGTCGTAGATAAGGTCTACGGGAATGGTGTAATGGTTAGATTGAGGAGCATTGTTGAAACCGCCCTCATTCTTTTGGTTGTGGAACGAGCCGTTATTAGCCGCTCCAAGTTGACGGAAACGAGGTGCGTAGGGCAAAACTCTCATTACGTCAATGTACGTAACGCTTTCAACGTCATCAGTCTTGGTGTATTTGTCGGTAACACCCTTACCGTTAATGTGTTGGATAGCAGGGAACAGGTTCTCGTAAACAACTTTCGAGGACGCATGTTCAACATCGTATCCGTTCAAGGTTACAAATGCCATAGTGGTTATCTCCTTATGATATATTTTAGTCAGTTATGGAACTGACAGCCCGAATTTAGCGTCTAAAACGAGCGGAATACTCCTCAAAGGTTTCATATGCAGAACGATTATCAACCGAAATACCTTGTGCTTGTGCGCCGCCAAAATCGCCGTTATCTTCGTATTTACTACGAATTTGCTCATTATTTGTTTGAAGTTCGCTAACTTGCGCTTTTAAGTCCTCGTTTTCTTTGGCGAGTGCGCCGTATTTCGCTTCGAAAGCAGCCATCATTTGAGCCAAATCATCTTTGGTAACAAGGTCATTGATGTCAATGCCGTTACCGTGTGCGGCGGTATCTGCCACTTGCGGTTCTTGGGTCGGTTGTTCGGGTGCAGGGGCGGCTTGGTCTTGTGTTTCAATAGCCGTATCTTGCGTTTCAGTAGCCGTGTCCTGTGTTTGGGTTTCTTCTTTTACCGCAGGTTCAGGTTTCTTGTCCATATCGACCTTTGTCGTTTCAGTAGCAGTAGTAGTTTCGGTGGTTTTGTTTTCGTTTTCCATAATATCTCCTTTAATTTTGCGTTCCCCCACGCTTTTACGCTTAATACCGGAAAGGTTGCGTAGAAAATCGAGAAACGACTTTCGTTTAGATTGAGTGTTCATAAGACTCTCCTTAGGCTGATTGAGCTACTTGCGTTTTCCGCTTTCGCTTGCCTATATATACTATGCAAAGTTGGAAAGTGAATTATTCTTTTACCAAACTTGTTTGCATTGCGGTTTGAGAACTCTCACGCAAAGATTGTGATTCACGTAAGCGTTCAATTTCTTGTCTTTGTTCGTCTTGTGAAAGATTACCATAGGTAAGTTTAACGAACATTTCGGGTGTCATATTGCCTGCGGAAAATACGTCGCTGTTGGTTTTAAGGGTTTCAAGGAACGGCGACTGACTTTCGGGTTTGAGAATAATTTCAACGGGCATATGATTGTAGTACAACATTACGTCGTGCAACAAATCGTTGATTTCGGGGGAATTTAGACCGATTTGGTTTTTTATCCAACTGTCGGTTTTGGTGCGCTCGTTGACAATTTCGGTTGCGGTACGTGCGCCTGCGCCCTCGGAAAGGAACGTTGCGACGGAACTTGCGGATATTTGGAGTTTGAAAGCGCAATCTTTGTAGATGTTCTCCATTTGCGTTTTCATATCAGTACCACGCAGTAAGAATTGAATCGGTGTAATTTTGTCGCTGTCGCCATTGACTGACGAAACTTTTTGATAGAAACGTTGGTTAAGCGCACGACTTTCATTTGCGGGGTCGTCGGGGTTCCAAAATTCTTCGGGTACTAATGCCCTTGCACGTGCGAGGTCAACTTCGTTTTTCTCAAAGTACTTCATTTGGTCGTATTGGAAACTTTCGGTGAATAGAATGTCGCCAATGGGTTGACCGAACGGAGTGTTGGGAATTTGCGGAATATCGTCGGTAAAGCGTAGTAGGTAGCACCCAAGCGAATGAGCGAACGGCAAATATTGCGGTTTCCCGATTATTATACTCGGATAATTGTCCTTGATGTACTTGCGTACTTCACTCGGTAGTTGCTCCCAATCTACACGGCGAGGCTCGGAATTTTGCGGACGGCTGGCAACTTCATTTTGCAAACTTCCGTCAATCTCGTAAACGCTTGCTGTTACGCACGCTTTTCCCTCACGGTTGTAGAAACGCTCTTCACATATGCCGTAGTGTTTGGTTTCGTCCATAGCGGCATTTACGCTGTCGAAGTAAACCTTTGCGCCGACCACTTTTCCCGAAGCGTCGACATTCACGAAGAAAGTGTCGATACGATGTGCGGTTGCGTAAAGTTCTTTACCACGGCGGTTGAGTTTTAGTAGGGACGTGCCACCTGCTATTGCGAACTTATGTGCTTTTTTGACTACCTTGTAGAGTTTAGATTGCTTTGCCCATTTTGTGGCAAATTCGTAGTCAGTTCCCGTTCCTGTAAAGTCGATACCGTGTGCAAACAGCATATTGTTTAGACCGTTTGCAATCGATTGTAACATACGTTGTGGTATAAGTCCCGAACCCAAATCGTGGTAGCCACGTATCCAGCCGTCATAGACCGACAAACAGCGGTTTAGGTAAACCGAATAAAACGCTTGATAGTAGGACGGTGCGAGTAGGTAGAATACATTGTTCACTTGGAAGTCGAAGTATCCGCCTAAATTGTCGTTAGTGTAACCGACAGTATCGATGTCCCAAACCTGTTTTGACATAATTTATCTCCTTATTGTTTTGTCGCTTTTACGGCTTTTTTCTTGTGTCCCTTGCGAATTTGGCGTTGCACGTTTTGCCGAGCGATTTCCTTGCGTGTATTTTCGGTAGTTTCCTTGAAGAATTTGTACAATTTTTCTTGTCCCGCAACCGAGATTACGTTCGTGAAGTCGTCCAAGTGCTGATTGAGTTTCTTTACGAGCATATACAGTTCGCAGTAGAAGTTAAGTTCGGTACGATGCATTTGTTTCTCGTCAGTAATGCACATATCAACGAGTTTTGCGCTCATAGCGTCGAGTGCTTCTTGGTCGATTTGTCCACCCTCAATGGTGGTGATTTTGGTTTCTTCCATTATTTATTTTCCCCCTTTTTGTCGTCGATTTCGACTTCCAACATCATTTTCATAATAGCCGTCAAGCGTTTTACCGTGTCGCAACTTTTCAAAAGTTCTTTTGTTATAGCGACTATGAGATTATACTTGGCGGAACGCACTTTTTCGTCGACAGTGCCGTCTTTTTCGCTCATACCGATTGCTTTTAGGAACTCTTCGTCGGTCAAATCGGCGTGTCGAGCAAACGTAAGTGCGACAATTTTGTCGATTAGGTCTTGTCCCTCGTGTTTAATGTCGTCGGGCTGTTCGACAGTAGGGGGAGTAGTTTTGATTTCTTCCATAATATTCTCCTTGTTGCTTATTTGAGTTTCGCTAATTTGCGAATATCATTGTAGTGATTTTCCACACCGCCCATTCTAATGGGGTAAGAAAGATTGTAGCAGTTCGTGTAGAAAGGTACTAAACCGTATTCGAGAGCGTCGCACAAGTCGTTCTTGATTGCAGGGTCAAGTTTTCCGTTCTTGTAGCGTTGTGCTTCTATCTCACGAGCCAAGCGGTGCTTGTTGCCCTCGCCGTTCCATTGGTACACACCCTCGTTAAGGATAGTAAGTACGCCGTATGCGAAAGCATTTTTAATAATACCAAGGTTGACGTCTTTGTGCTTAATAGTGAACGCTTTGATGTCAATATTTCTCCACAATTCCTTGTGTTGGGACGTTTTTTTCAAGTGCCGCAGTTGAGCAATAAAGGGGCTTGCCGCACCGTCGACAGAAAGTATAGTTTTAAGGCGGTTATAGGCAATACCGTAGCGGTTATCGAGCCAATCAAGGAAGTCGTCGAGAATTTCGCATTGTTCGGTAGGAGCGAGAGTACGTTGAGTTTCTTCGGGGTCGTCGTAGCAAACTTCGAGTGTTTGGCAAGTGCCGTCATCGAGTATAGCAACGGGAACGACAGCGAAAGTATCGTTAGCGGTAGCGTGGTCTATGCCGACAATAAGATAGCGAATAATTTTCGGTTCGAGTTCAGTAGCACGCTTGTAGTTTTTCGAGCGTTCGAATTGCGGGAAAACGACATTTGCGGTACTTGCGTGAATATCGCCGAGGAAAATTCGCCTAAACTCGGTATAGTTGGCTTTTTTGTAGTTAAGTACGTATTCTTGCGTTTGGGGGTTTAGCAGTCCCCAAATATCGAAACAGTTAGCGTAGATATAGCACCACGAAGGGTCTTGTTTTTTCTCTTCTACGTAATCGATGAACCAATGCCCGACAGTTTCGTTGTTGCCTACCACGACCATTTTTGCGCCTTCTTGGACTTGGCGGACGAAAGTTATCGTAGATTGGTCGAGAACGTTGCGGTCTTTGTTCTTTTGCGCTTCTTCGTAGAGAATGAGGGAAAGTTTGTTACCCGTAGAAACACCGCGCGCACGTTGACCACCCTTGCTATCGGTTATCGGGTAGAAGTAGGTAGTTCCCTTTTGCCCCCGATGTACTATGCGGTCACGAGATTTGGGTATGTACCACTCGCTCGTGGGGCGGTCGGAAACGTCAAAGCCCGAATTATTGAGGAACTTTTGAATTTCGACAATGATACTACTCTTAATTTCAGTAGCGGTGGCTTGCAAAACTACGATGTCCTTATCACGGTACTTGTTAATGGTCGCCCACCAAAGCGCAACGAGGATAGAAGTTTTACCGCTCAAACGACCGCTGGATAGACAGAAGTACTTGTAATTATCTTGAAAGACTTCGGCATATACGGACGGAATAAGCAGGTTAGAAGCGGAAAGCCCGTTGGAGTTTAGTAATTGCTCTTTTTCTTCGTCGGAAAGTTCGAGAGCGTTGAGTACTTCCTCACGGGTATCGATTTTTTCTTCTACCACAGGTTTAGCGGTGGCTGACGGCGCAGTTGTTGCCTTGGGCGGTCTACCAACACGCTTGGGTTTTGCACGAGATTTCCGTGGTTTAGGACGTTTCTTGGGTTTCGTCTTTTTGGGTGGCGGTTCTTTGGGCGGAATAATGTTGCCGTTCACGTCGTAGGTGATACATTTAGGCTTATCTTTTTTTTCAGCCATTAGGCTCACCGTCCTTATCGTCAACGACAATACATTCTTCGCCGTCTATAACTTCCATACTATCGGGGGTTAAGTCGATTTTGTTGCGAACGTCGCCGTCCTCGTCCTTTTTGCGTGCGTCTACTATGTTGATGTTAATATCACCGCATTGGAGCGAGCCGATGTCAAGAATTTCTTTAAGTCCCAAAAGTTTGTCAAGTTCCTTGCGTGCTTGTACCCGAACGTTGATGTCGCTGACCTGCTCAACCGTTTTTTCAACGAGATTACCCTCGCCGTCGTATTTCTTTTTAATCTTGACGGTTTTAGTAATACCGTTCATAATGTTGGTATAGAACTGTATGCGCCGAGCAGTTTCGCCATCGCCCTCATTGACGGCTTGTAGCACACGGTCGTTGTTGTTTTGAGTAGACAGCGCATTTATTGTCTGATTTATTGCGCTATTCTCATCTTCGAGGTTAGCCGACGCATTTTTTTGTAGCACCTCAATAAGTTCGACAAGTCCCTTGTTTGCTTTTTCGAGTTTAGCCGCCGCTTGCGCAGGGTATGAAGTCGCATACCCACTTGCGACATACGCCGCTTTTCGGGAATAGCCCTTGCCACGCAAATCAACGTAACAGCGATTTTGAGTATTTAGTTGGTCGTAGTACGCTTGCTGTTCCGCCGTAAAGCACGAATAACGTCTTGTTGCCATAATACCCTCCCTATTTTCTCTATTACTACTATGCAACCTAACGGCAAAATTTTATCCTTGGCAAATTTCCGCAAGTCGCAAGCATAGTATAAGTGGAGATTGGTAAGTTCTCCCCTCTCTGTAATCTCCACAGTTGCGTTTGTACGTTGCAAACTCCCCCTTTCACCACGCTTGCCAATCTCTACAAGTCGTGCGCCTCTTTTACTATTTCGGGTTCACGTATAATTATTCTCCTCGGTTAGCACTCGCCCTCACGGTGGGTGCTTTCCTTTTTTTGCGCTTCTACGGTAAAATGAAAAAACTTGCTCTTTTGTTTGCTTTTAGCAAGTGGAAATATGTGGGGAAAGTTAAAATTGTGGAGAATTTCCCGAAAGTCCCTAAAAGCCCCTAAAAACCTTGTCAACACTTTTAAGAAAATGCCCCTCCTATATCCCCCCTTGTTCCCCCCTATGGTTTTCCCCAAGCCCTTTTCCTTAACCCCCCTATAATCCCCCCTTTTTCACCACCCCTAAAAGAAACCTCTTGCCTCGCATAGACACAATGGGCGCTCGGCGCTGGTGGGTTCAAAGATTCCATTGTACCGTGTCCTACACAATTTCTCAGCCCCGTTCCCACGCTCCCCAGCCCACTTTCCCCCGAGCGTGTTATCGCTACTACTAAGTCTATTTTTGAGTAGTAAACCTATTTTGAAATTTACACATTCTTGCATAAGCCCAATTTTCAGTAGTAAACCTGATTTCAAACTCACATACACGTTTTCTCTTCGCCGCTCTGGTGGGGGTGGGGGTATCCCCTGCGGCTCTCGGCTCCCCCGTGGCTCTACCCCTCGCGGCTCAACTCCGACTACTCCGAGGCTGTGGGAACTTGCCCAAATATGAACAGCTGTTTAATTCTGACCGTAAAAGCGAGACAAGGGGAGAGAGAGGACGACGGGGCAAGGGGCAAAGGGCGG
>ULTZ01028774.1_pt1 | contig 12976 bp, 5 predicted proteins | sample 1957981 | NCBI WGS metagenome assembly ULTZ01 (sample SAMEA4835745, study PRJEB28245) | human gut metagenome | biome: gut microbiome; material: fecal sample | place: Denmark | collected 2008
TCCGCCCTGAAGGACGGAGCTTGACGCCGCAATTTGGTAAATTTCCCACCTTTTCTACTTCTTTCTCCGGTGCAGTTTATGTAATTTTTTAACGCAAAGAATGTATACAGTATTCATTTTATTGCGCAAATAGTCTTTATTTATCAGTGTTGATTTTCAATATCAGGGTAGGTATTGTTCGCGAAATTCGGCTTCGATTCTAGGACAGCAAGAAACAATCAAATCTTCTTCCTGTCTTGTGAAAGACCAAAAGAAGCCGCCTTTTTTCAACGTTTCACTTCGACACGAAATAGGACCACCCATGAACAAAACCTACAAAGTCATCTTTTCGAAAGTTCGCGGCGCCCTGATGGTGTGCAATGAAATCACATCCTCGGTACAAAAGAAGGGCGTTAAGCTAGTGCTTTTTTCCTCAGGATTGCTTTTTACGTCTTTTGCAATTGCGAATCAGATTACTGTTTCTTCTGAAGAAGCTAAATTAATTCTCGTAGGCGATGGTGCTACACAGCAAACTGCACAAATTACTGGACAGTTTGAAAAAGGCGTGCAAACAATAGGAATTGGAAAAGTTTCGTTCACTACTGGCGAAACTCAAGATTTGCACGAGACTACATACGATTATTTTAAAACCGTTAATCTTACTAACGTCAGACTACAAACGTATCCGACTGCCCCTGACCTTGGATTCGCAATCCTAACCGGAATTGAAACACTTAGTTTGAATGGTTCAAATCTGCAGGTTATCTCTACTCAATCTTCAAACAAATCTCTTGTTTCAGCAGCATCCCTTTCTACACAGGGTGGCACAAACGCAATTTGGGTTGGATCAAGCCACCTAGGCAATGGGGATTTTAAGTTGGGAGGAGAGTCAGCTCCGGTTGGCACTCTTACCCTGAATGGGGAATATGACACATTAGGGGTTGGAAATGACAGCAGTACGATGGAATTAAACGTCGTACAAGCCAACATCAACTCTAGTCAATCAGCGACATTTACTGGGCGCAAGGCTAGCGAGGAAAACAATGAAAATAAGCAGAACATTCATTTAAATGCTACAGAATTGAAAATAGGAACACCGAACCTGGCGCTAGAGCACACTCATTTCGTCTCAACAGGCTCTGTTACGTTTACAGGCGATAATCAAACCCTTAAATTTACGGGTAAATCTTCGATTCATGGATATCAAGGAGTGAAGGCGCAAAATATCCTGAAGGTAGAAGTGACAGAGCTCGCAGATGCAACGATATTTGGTTCTTCCGCAACAAGCCTTGATAAGTTAACGATTACTAATAAGGGGAATCTCACAATCACCGCCCACGGGGGAGCGGTCAATGTCGATGAACTAAACCAGACGGGCAGTGCAACTTCGACATTTAGCGGGAACATTACGATATCTGAGGTAGTCGATGGTTTTTCCGGGAAGTTAAAAATCTCAGACACAGTTGGTGGTATCACCACATCATCCCTGACAATTAAGAGCGCGGCTGCCAACAAAATTAAGTCAAACCTCAATATGGGGCAGGGCAATTTATCTGATGAAACCAAAACGAATAAGCTCGTTATCAACGATGCAACGGGGACTCCCTACGAATTTGACAAAATCAGAGCTGTTGACGATACCGGCAACAGTTATGTGACTGTTGAAGGAATCGTAAAGACCACCGAACTCTCTTCGAATGACTACCACATTCTGAAATCCGCTCAAGGTTTGGCATCGACCACAGAGAACGCCTCTCTTACGATTGATTACGGCGCAAGGGAAGTTGCTGTGACAGGGCTTGGGAACAAGGACAAATCTTCCCTTGACGCCAAAGGAATCAATTTAAAGAGTGGAACTTTAAAATTAGGAAATGGCTCGGACGATTCCACGTTCGGTACAGAAAATGTTCCGGTTGATTTTGAAATGTCCGGCTCATCTAAATTGAATGTTCTCGGAGATACCGTTCATTTCGGTGCCTATAAACAAAGCGAAACTTCCGAGACAAAGATTGACAGTGGAGCAGGGACTTTTAATGTTCATGGTAACGCCACACTCGCCGGTAAATCTTTCACGAATGCCAACACCGCCGACGGCAATGCTCCCGGTGCTCTGTTTCATTCAAGTCTGACCGTTTCGAACGGTGAATTTAAGACGGCTTCCGGCGGCACTACAACCGTTTCCGGTACCTTCAAGCAAGAAGGGGCCGGTAAGACAATTGTCGATAGCGGAGGTACGCTCAACTTAAACGGCGGAGCAGAAATTGCAGCGAACACTTTCAGTAATGCCGGAACGACCAACTCTGCGCAAGGAAAAGAAATGAAGGTATCCGGAGGCACGTTCCAAACTGCGTCCACGGGTACCACGAACGTAAACGGCCAACTTAATCAAACGGCTGGGAAAACCGAGATTCTGTCGGGCGGTAAGCTTAATGTTCGAGGCGAAACAACGCTTTCAGGCGGCGAAATGAATCTGGCTGGTACTGCCGACATTAAAAAAGTATCCCTTTCCGGAGGTCAACTCGTTTCATCCGGAACAACCACAGTTGCAGCCTTAAATCAGACGACAGATACGGCCGCCCTCCAAATCAAAAGCGGTACTCTGACGGCAGCCTCTGCGGCGTTGAGAAAAGCAGAACTTAACGGGGGAAAACTTAGCGTAACGACAGCCGATCTTTCTGCTGCCGATACTCATTTCAAAAACGGTGCCGAAGTAGAGATTGCCGGTCTTGAGACGGGCACGACTTCTCTAGGCAAGATTACCGTTGATGACGGTAACGCGACAAACGGTGCAACGGGTAAGTTCGTTTACAACGGCACAAACGATGTCAAGATGGATTCCCTTTCTCTAGGCGGCCAAGATACCTTGGATTTCTCAGCACGTAATGCAAAACTTGCTTTGGATGCTGCAAATCTCAAATCCGACGCCGATTCCCTCTTAAATTGGGACGTTAAGGAAACCACTGTTACCGGTACCGGAGAGAACTTTAAAGGACAAATGAATCTTGTCGATGTCGGAGCGAAAACCTCCGGTTCGACACTCAATATGGTATCGCAAGCCTTCGATGCGATGTTCGGCCAGGGTAAAGGAAAACTCAATCTAGGAGCCAAAGGAACAACTGATCCGCAGGTCCGCAATATTCTGAATGTCACCGGGGGAGAATTAAATCTGACGAACAGTTCGGATGAAACAGGAAGCCTCGTTTCCGGTGAAGGCCTAATTATCGCTAACTCCGGCATCACTCTCGGAGCTAAGTATTCAGGCAAAACGGAGCTTCAGACAGCGGGCAAGTTGTCCGTCGGAGACGATGACGGCCATTTCACACTCGGCTCGGATTCCCAGATTTCTGCAGGTCAATTAGCTGTGACCCAAGCAGAATCCGTAGGTAGGCTCACAGTTAATGGAACTCTGAATTTGACCGGAGGGGAGTCTGACATCGGATCAGCCGACATTGCTGTCGCCCCGACCGCGCCCGGCAAAGGGCTTAACCTTGACGGTTCGACGACAAAATTAACGACAACAGGCAAGGTCACTGCGACCGGTACCGATGCCCTTAAAGTCGCCGGTGCCGGGATGACAGTCGGTGACCTCGAAACGAATGCCGGGAGTACTTCAGTTACAAATAACGGCACACTGACTGTGAACGGAACGCTTAAGGCAACCGGCGAAGACGCGATTACCGTTTCCGGTTCGGGTAGCAAACTCATTGCAAACGGTGACCTGAGTCTTTCGGGAAACACGAATAAAAGTGTGATTGAAATCTCCGGAAGCGCATCGATGACGGCGAAGGCCGACAAGATTCTGAGAAAGGGTGAAGACGGAAACATTGCATCCGTTGTAGGCGGAAGAATTGGCGTTACCGATAGCAGTGCCAGCTATGTTGATCTTGACGGAATAACCGATTGGATTAGTAACAACTTCAATGATGGCATCGAAGTAGGAAAGAAAAAAATTTCGCTCGACCAAGTCTCTCAAATTATGGGGGCGCTTAACGGGAACGGAAAAGATTCAAGACTTCTCTTGCGGTTAGGGGATGCGTTTAACTGGTCGGACTACGAAATTGATTTCGGTGAAGCTAATCCGATTGACTACGATAAATTCAAATTGGTCAATGGCGTTGCTGCCTCAGACAAAGATATTGACAATGTTAATGGCAACGTCACCGGAACTAATAGTTGGAAGAGCGCAAAGCTTAAGCAAGGAGAGGAGAAACTCAAGATCGGTTCTCTCGGAGAAGACAACATTTCCTCTGACGATGTCAGGGGCGATTTGACGCTCAATCATCCGAGTGACGAAATATTTGTAAAAAACTCTTCAGGCGCAGTTTCCGATGTTGAACTAATCGGTTCTGCAAAGTCCGGAGATTTGGAATCAACGCTAAAACTGATTGGAAACGGTCAAGTCGGTTCAGTCACGGGAAGCGGCAACAGGGCCAACACGAAACTCGTTCTTTCCGGAGAAGGGACAAACCGGGCGACTATTACGACAAAGGATCTCGGAACTGACAACAACGCCCTCGGTGTCGTAGCGCTCGATAACGCAAAGGGTACTGTAATCGGTGGCGTCGTTGCAGGAACACTCGAACTGAACAACTCGGAGATGGATCTTTCCGGCGCTCTTAAAACCAGGGCGCTCGAAAACACAAATAACACCGACAGAAATCGCACCGGTGATGTGAAAGTAACCGGGCAAAGTTCGTTAAACCTTGCCTCAGCCGACATTGGCGGCTCTTTGACGATTGATGCAAACTCGTCCTTCAAGACCAAAGATAACGGCAGCGTTTCTGTCAAAGGAACAACTCTAGTTGACGGTGCCGGCTCATCTTACGTTACAAGCGGTGACTCAAACATGGGCGATGTTACGGTCAAAAACGGCGCGACCTTCGGCTATGACGCAGAGGGAAATCCCGTTGGCGGAAAGCTTAAAACTATGAACGGGTCAGTTACCGTTTCTTCCGAGAACGACAACAATCGCTCTCGGTTATACGCCTCTGAACTGGACATTGACAAATCTCTTTCAGTTAAGGCCGGTGATGTCGATACACACGGTCCCTTGACAGTCAAAGGGAATAGTTCTTTCTCAAGCGGCGCAAAAGTCACCGCCCGAGACAATGCTTCTCTAGGCAGTCTTGATGTGAAAGAGGGATCTTCCTTTGATATCGGTCACAATCTGTTGAAGGTACTCAAGAATCCAGTGGATAACACCACAGCGACCTCGGGTGATGTAAACGTGTCCGATCCGACTTCCTCTGTCAGTGCAGGTTCGGCTGAGATTGCAGGGAATCTGACTGTTAAGAATAACGGCTCCTTTATGACGTCCCAAGGTCAAACTTCAACCGGTAATACTTCCGTTGATGGTTCTGTCACGCTTGAGAACAAGGGTATCGTCCAAGTCGCCGGCGACTTTAAAGCAGGCGGAAAACTTGCGCTATCGAAAGAATCTAACTTTAGTGTCGACGGGAAAGCCGAGATGAAAGGCCTTATTGTGGACACTTCTCATGTGAGTGTCGGAGATAATCTTACGGTTGACACGACTGACGAGGTTCTTGTGAAAAACGGCGGAGCCCTTTCGGCAGGGAATGCTCATTTGAATAAGGTTAAAGTCGAAAACGACCCGGAAAACGCAATTAAGACGAATAAGCTTTCCTTCGGTAAGGAAGGTGGCTTAGGAACCCACATTAAGAAACTTTATCTTGCCGGAAATACCGAACTCACGTTTAACACCTCGTCCGATTCGAGTACGGATGCCGGCGTGAACGTTGTTAACGACCTCACGGTTGCTTCGGGAGTCAATGCCACGATTAACGGCATTGCAGCGCAATACGGCGCAATTACGGTGAACGGAAATCTTGACGCTCAAAAGATCGTCCTTACGGCAACTCAAGAGACCGGACACGGAACCTTGGATGTAGCAGGGAATTCGGAAACTCCGGCTTTAGCCCGATTCGGTGAGTTGGACCTAACCGGTGCTGCTTTCGGTTCTATCAAAAAAGGTCTTCTTGCTGTCGGAGGTCAGGAAGCCTTAGATGCGAACATAGAGAGTCTTAGAGAGGAGGCCAAGGCAGCTCTAAAGAGTGCCAGGCAAACGGATGTGGACGTTTCGTCTATCCTTTACATCAACAGTGCTTTGTCGGCGCCGAACGGCACCCTGACGGTCGGTGATACAACCGGCATGCAATTTGGCGACAACACTTTCGGCATCGGAACAGGTGGCTTCATGATTCTCGATCGCGGTGCTATGGACGAACCGGTAATCGAAAACGGCAAGACCAAGTACACCGCGCAACTGACCGGCAACATCGTCAATAACGGCAAGATGATGTTCAAGAATGTGAAAATCTCCGGCGGTACTGTGATTACCTTGGCTGACGGCAATCACACCGTCAGCGGGGATGACGCGAACTTCCTTTCCGGAAACTTCCTGTACGACGCAAGACTGGCCGGCAATAACCTGATATTTACGATGTCGGAAACCGGTGCGGCGATTGTCGGTGGATCGCTTTCCGAATCCTTGCAAGAGACGGTGATGAATCTGGCGGAAGGCGACGGATTTGATTCTTCTCGTCGAGACGGTGCCGGTTGGATTGCTTCCGTGATGGAAGACGTTACCGGTGACGGCAATCGCACCCCCGAACAAATCGGGCGTGATTTCGGTTCTGCTCTTGAGTCCGTATCGAGAATGACAGCGCAGTCCGGTACGTTCCTTGTGACGGACACGGTCAAGCACGTTGCTGCCGGTTCTGTTGAGGAACGCCTCGGCTTTAGTTCGGCAATCGGGACAAGCGTTGCAACGGAAGAAACCTTCGGTCGCACCCTTTGGGCTACTCCGCTATATAACAAGACCAAGGCCGACGCCTTTAAGGCCGGAAAATTCACGTCCGGGTCGGATGTGGATTTGTACGGTATTACGGTCGGAGCGGACGTTGTCGTTCGGGATGACACGCGCTTAGGTGCGGCGCTCTACGCCGGTTCCGGAAAGGCCGATTCTCGAGGAAGCTTGGCGACGACCAAGAACGACTTTGACTTCTACGGCGCCGCCTTGTACTTCGGTCACAACACCGGAGCCTGGTCGTTCATGGGAGATCTGGGCTTCGGCTATGTCACCAACGACGTTAAACAGACCAATCACGGTCTCGTGAAGTCCGACATGGATTCGACCGTCTTTACGGCAGGTCTTAAAGCCAAATACGCCTTTGATGTCGCCGGCATGCAGGTTGCTCCTTTTGCAGGACTGCGATTGAATCACGTCGATTCGAAGAACTACAGCGCCAAGACGAACGCACAAGGGACGATTCTCAATTCGTACGGGACGGCTAAGACCTATGCGGAAGTGCCTCTCGGAGTTCAGTTGTCGCGCAACTTTATGACGCAGACCGGCTGGACGATCAAGCCTGCCCTCGATCTTGCGGTCACCCCGGTTGTGGGTTCGAAGAATCTAACTGAGACGATTCGCTTTACGGGAGTCGGTCAGGATGTAACGACCTCGTCGGAAGTTCTCGACCGCATGCGCTACTCGGCTGCGCTCGGAGTCTCCGGCGGCAAGGACAAGGTCGGTTTCGGTGTGTCGGTCGGCTACAGCGGATCGAAGAACACCGACGCCTTTTCCGTCAAAGCCAACGTGCGTTGGACGTTCTAGCAACCTAAGGCAGTCTTCTTGAAAAGAGGACTGCCGGTACTGTTCCTGATAAGGCCCTGAGTCGCAGATTCGGGGCTTTATTGTCCTCGGCAGGGATGAGATTGATCACGTCTTCAAGTCGCTTTAAACCCGTGGTATCTCCTGGAGAGACAGACTAAGGGGGTTTAAGGTCAACGCTTTAACGAAGCAAGCGCCACGCCGTCTGCACGGTCCTTTTAAAGAGCCTTTGATTGATTAAGAGTCAAAGAGGAGAAAAGAGAATCCTATCGCAACAGAGAACCGTAGGTTTCTTCGTCTCTCCGATACGCACAATCGGGGACGCTTCAAGGCCTCTTGAGGCAAACTTGCCCTAAGAGACGACACAGCCGCAACGTTGAGAGTCAATTAAAGGCATCCTAACAAAGGCAGATGCGAACAAGGTTTACGTTGTCGTAAGAGAGGCTTATCGAGCCATTTGGGCAAAAAAATTCCCGAGCCGAATTGACTCGGGAATCGTAAACGGATCTTAATTGAGGCGTTCAGTTACTTTGTCTGCACAATCGGCGCCGCATTACGCAGCTTCAAAACGCAGTGGTATACAACGAGCAGAGCAAGAATAATCAGGGCAACGGCGACGATAAATTGCAGTCCGTGCACCATGAAGACAAACGTTCCTGCCTGCCAAGCACCGAAGATGCGGATAATCTGCTCGACAAGAGCCGTCATCGTCACGACGAACATGATGGCCATCGGCCCGTAGAGCATCCAACCCTTGCGACCTGTGGACTTTAAGAACACAGCCAGACCCGTAAGAACGAGAGCCGACAGGAGCTGGTTCGCCGACCCGAAGAGCGGCCAAACACTCATGTATCCTGCAATGCACAGAGCGTATCCGCCGAGCAGTGTCAGAATCGTCGAGAAGACCGTATTGGTAAAAAGCTTTTGCACGGTGGTTTTTTTCTGACCCTTGGAGGGGGTAAAGAGTTCCTGCAGCGACATACGACCGATGCGAGCGACAGCGTCAACGGAGGTTAGCGCCAAAGCCGAGACACACATTGTCAGGATGCATGCGGCAATGTTGGTCGGAACACCGAAGATTGTCGTCAGGAAGTTAGCAACCGAGTGCGAGAAGGTCTGGAAGGGGGTTCCTGCCGGAAGGACTCCGTTGGTCGCAGCCGCGCAGACCACAATCAGGGACACAACACCGAGAATGACTTCGACGCACATAGAGCCGTAACCGACAAGGCGCATATCGCCTTCGCTCGAGACCATCTTAGAGGAGGTGCCGGAACTTACGAGCGAGTGGAAGCCCGAAACCGCACCGCAGGCTACCGTCACGAAAAGAATCGGGAAAAGATCGAGGTTCTTAACGGTAAATCCGACGTACGCCGGCATATTGAGCGTCGGGTTCTGAATGCACACACCGAGCACGCCGCAGGCAATCATGCCGATTAGAAGGAACATCGACAGGTAATCGCGCGGGGTCTTTAAAAGCCACATCGGCATCACGGACGCAGCAAACAAATAGGCAAAGACCACATAGCGCCATGTGAGGGCATCGGCGTAAATCGGGAAGGCAATACCGACGGCAAGCATCGCGAGCATCAAAATGACGCCGACGACAAACTGCTTGCCGGCAGAAGGCTTACGATACTTCAAATAAAGGCCGAAACCCACGGCGACAAACATGTACAAAATCGAAATCGAGGCCGCCGCCGCATTGGGCATGAGTTCTGCGCCGGTCTTGGAATAGCCGTTGAAGGTGTTGGCGACCATGTCGCAGAAAGCCGCAATGACAAGAAGCGTAAACAGCCAGCAGAAAAGCAAGAACAACTGACGGCCCGTACGACCGACGTAGTCCTCAATAATCATACCGATGGACTTACCGCCGTTTTTCACGGACGCATAAAGCGCAGCAAAGTCCTGGACGGCACCGAAAAACACACCGCCGACCATCATCCAAAGCAAGGCCGGCAACCAGCCGAACATCGCCGCAATAATCGGACCGGTCACGGGACCGGCACCGGTAATGGATGTGAACTGGTGTGCAAACACCGTCCAACGCGAAGCAGGAGAAAAGTCCTTGCCGTCGTTCTTCTCGACAGCCGGGGTCGGACGCTTCAGGTCAATGCCCCAGGTCTTTTCCAGCCACTTGGCGTATCCGAAATAGCCGATTGCCAGTACAACGATGGCAATGAGCATTACTTCAAGCCCTGTCATAAAAAATAACCTCCGAAAAAGTGTTACAGGCGCTCTTATAAGCCTGAAATAGGCTCATTTTCCTAAGAGCGTTTGGGGATTCTAATCACGCACTCTTTACCGTTTGTATCAGAAATGACAAGGTGTTATCGAGCGATAAAATTCCTAGGTAAAACACCGAAGGTTGTCTCATACAATCGGACGATTGATAGGAGAAGAGAAAAAAACGGATAGTTCTTCAGGTTGAACTATCCGCAAGGCTGAAATAATTTCTTCGGCTAATGGTCCGATTTAATACCCGCACCGCACAGGGTAATCAAAACGTCCGAAGCTGCCCCATAGGTCTTCTGATAGGCTTCCCACGTGGCAAAGTTAGCTGCCGTCGTGTGCTCGATGTAAAAGCCTTTCTTTGCAAGGTGTTCGCGCCAAGCAAGAAGCCGATTTTCCGGCGCCTTGACAAAGACAACGTTGTGTTTGCGAGCCAAGGTAAGAAGCTCCCTGGCGCGCAAGGGTTTTCCGATGGCAATCCCTTCGGCAATTGTGGATTTGACCGTAACGTCAAGGGCATCGTCGGCGCCCGCTTTGTAGGCCTCATAGAGGGGGTCGCAGAATTCACTTTGTAAGGCAATGACTTTCGGGAAGTGATCGATGACACCGCTCTCGAAAAGGTGCTCTAAGGCTTTAATCACCCCGATATAAAGCGTGCCGTTTCCGACCGGAACGATGATGTGTTCGGGGATACGCCCCATTTGCTCGAAAACTTCATAGATGTACGTTTTCATGCCTTCGTAAAAGAAGGGATTGACGACGTGGTTGGCGTAATAGACGCCTTCCTCACGCACACGAGCGCGACACACATCGGCACAGTGGTCGCGCGAGCCTTCGATGACGCGGCACGCTGCGCTCGTGGCCTTAATCATCGCAATCTTTTTGGGGCTTGTGCCTTCGGGAACGTAGATTTCACAGGCAATCCCGGCCCTGGCGCAGTACGCGGCGACGGCGTGACCGGCATTGCCGCTTGAATCTTGCACACACTTTTTCACGCCGATTGTTTTCATGTGAGAGACAAGCGTTGCCGCTCCCCGGTCTTTAAAGGAAAGCGTCGGCATCATGTAGTCGACTTTTAAATACATCCCCGATTCAAGTTCGACTATGGGCGAGAGCCCTTCGCCGAGTGTGACGGATTGCCAGGCTTCACCGCAACCGGCTAAAAAGGCCCGGTACCGAAAGAGACTCCAGGTCGAGCGGTCGACTTTCTTTAAATCAAAAGGCTCTTTGACTGCATCGAGTTCAAAGAGTCCCCCGCATTCACAGACCGGCGAGTGCGTTGTGACGGGAACTCGTTTCCCGCAACGCGTGCAATGAAATTCAAGCACGGCTTTCCTCCTCACTTTAATTCCACAACCGCTTCGATTTCCACCAGGCAGTTAAAGTGCAGGGGAGAGGTCGAGACAATCACGCGTCCCGGTTTGTGCTCACCGAAAAACGCGGCATACACCTCATTAATGGCACCCCAGTAGGTGTTCGAAGGCGTGTAAACACGGCAAAAGGCCACTTGATCGCGTGTGCAACCGGCGGCTTTTAAAACGCGGTCCAGGTTATTAAGGGCCAAAGCGGCATGCTCTCGAATATCGCCTTTGGCGACCTCGCGCGTATCCGGATCGATCGAGAGTTGTCCGGAGACATACATGAGGTTTCCGACCTTGACGGCCGCCGAATAGTGCCCGGGGTTGTGTCCTTTAAAGTCCGGATGAATAAATTCCATAAATGCTCCTTATTTCGTTCCGTTGTGAGGGTTGTTAAGGGTAGGTTCGACGCAGTGCATCCAAATCACTGTAAATCGTCACTTTCGATAGGCCCAGAAGACGCGCGAGTTCTTCGATACTGCCTTTGAGAAGAAAAACATCGCGATCTTGAAGTTCACGTACAAGACGCCGTCTGACATCGCGGTTGGTTTTGGCTTTTACATAGCCTTCTTGTGCGACTGTTTCGCAAATGAGTCGAAAGACGGTTTTTCGCACCGAATCAGGCTTACTCTGAAGGTCGTTGCTTTCGACCTCGGTCTCCGGTTTCATTAAACCTGCCGTATCACCGTCTTTTTTCAGAATTGTCATCGTAAGGCCCGGAAGGCGATTCTGAAGCGAGTGAAAAAGCTCTTCTTGGTCAGTGACGTCCTCATTCACACAAAGAGCGCCGATGATGTCGCCGGACGTATCGCGAATAAGTTCGGTTGTTGCCCGAATGAGTTTCGTGCGATATCGAAACCACCAGGGACCGATAAAGTCCCCCTCGCTACAGGCAAGCATCTCGGGAACAAGATGGCGCACTCCCTGACCGACCTTTCGATCGGTGACGTCCCCGTTGACAACATATACAACCGAACGTGCCGGATTCGTAAGGTCATGGAGCACGATTTCCGTAGACGGGCCCTGCATCCGAGCCAGGGTATCTGCAAACCGAATCCAGGGCGCCAGTTCAGGTCGAATCGTTCGTGTGGCCATACGGCTCCTTTGTCGTATAAAAACTTCTATTTATGTATTGTACGCAAATTACCGTCGTTTGACATTGTGTCTGAATATTCAATCTTAAGCTCAGAATTCAGTTGGAAAATGATTTGCTCTTAAGTTTATTTCTACGTAGAATTTTTTCTACATACTTTTCCGGCCTCGGAGACTTATGATGAAAGAAACTCTTGAAAACCTTGTAGGATTAACTCTCACAGACCCGTCTGTTCCGACCCCTTCGTGTGTCATTGATTCGACGAAACTGCGTCATAACATCGAGCGAGCCAAAGCCAAAGCTGCGGCGCTTCATGTGGGATGGCGGCCGCACTTAAAAACGCACAAATCCATTGATATCGCGCGTCTTCAAATGTCAAGCCCCGAAGGGCCGGCAACGGTTTCGACCTTGGCCGAAGCGCGCTATTTTGCCCAAAACGGCGTCAAGGACATTATCTATGCCGTCGGAATTGCCCCGCAAAAACTCTCGGCAGTCGCAGCCATTCGACGCGAAACCGGTTGTGATTTGAAAATTATCCTCGATAGTGTCGAGGCCGCTAAGCTTGTTTCGGAGTTTTGTCGGCGCGAAGGGGTTTTGATTCCCGTACTGCTTGAAATAGATACGGACGGTCACCGCTCGGGTCTCGTTCCGGGCACCCCCGAGATTGTCGCAACGGCTCGTGCGTTA
>ULTZ01051439.1_pt1 | contig 12936 bp, 7 predicted proteins | sample 1957981 | NCBI WGS metagenome assembly ULTZ01 (sample SAMEA4835745, study PRJEB28245) | human gut metagenome | biome: gut microbiome; material: fecal sample | place: Denmark | collected 2008
GGCGGCCGCGATGGCGGCGGCAAAGCTGCCGCAGCCTCGTTCCATGCGCAAGCTGCGCGACACCGCTCGCTATAAGGCGGAAAAGGTGAAGCAAGAACCGTTGTTCCGTGAGGAGCGAAGGCAGAAGCGGCAGCGCAAGCTGGAGCAATCCGAGCAGCGAAAGAAGGAGCAGGCTATCAAAAAGCGCGCGGAGCGGGCTGCTAAGGCTGAATGGGCGGCGAAGAAGAAGGCGGAGGCTGAAGCAAAGGCTCTCACCTTGGCAGAGACCTCCGCTGAAGCCGCACTTGATACAATATCCGCAGCAATTAACCCCAGTCAAGCCGAGACAGTCTGAACGGAGACTGTCAGCTTTCCATAGGGGGACGGGGTTTAAGCCGCCCCGTCCCCCATCCTCAAATCCGCAAAAGGCAAGTCGAGACGGCAAATGCCGTTGTCTTTTCCATAGCGGGAGGGGTTTGCCGGCCCCTCCCGCATCCTCAAAATCAACAGCCCTAACGGCTGAAGGAGAATTGACATGAAAAAGAATCTGAGATATATCATCGCGTTCCTGCTGGCACTTATGATGCTGTTGAGCCTGTGTGCCTGCGCCCAGACCGGCACTGCCGGCAATAGCGGCGAATTGGATCTGGATTATGTGGGAGAGGATACCGACCAACCCGAAGAGGAAAAGCCGTGGTATTCCTGGTTTACGGAGGCCTTCAGCTTCGGCAAGAAGGACACGGCCCCCACCGCGCCCAGCAAGCCTGACAGCGTGGCGGATTTCTATGCCCAGGGCTCCGGAGATGTGCCGCAGGGCAACAAGGGCAATAAGACAGACCAGACGCCTTCTACCACACCTGAGGAGGATACCGCCAATAAGCCGTCCAACTCCGGCGGCAAAAAGGACGACAATAAAAAAGACGACCAGAAGGGTGAGGACAGCAATACCCCTACGCCCACCCCCGAGCAGAAGCCCGAAAGCAAGAAAGACACCATCACCATTACCATTCGCTGCGATACGGCGGTGAATAACGGTATGCATCTGGAGAGCAAGTGGGCGGGCATCGTCCCGGCCTCCGGCGTGATCCTGCCGGTAACCACGGTGGAGGTGAAGGAGGGCGACACGGTTTTCGATGTCCTCGCCTTTGTGTGTGAAAAGTACAAGATCCACATGTCCTATCGGGGCGGTACCTCCAGTGGCTGCTATGTGGATGGCATCAACAACCTCTATGAATTCGACGGCGGCCGCTGGAGCGGCTGGATGTACTGTGTCAACGACTGGTATCCCAACTACGGCTGCGGCGTGTACTTCGTCAAGCCCGGCGAGGTCATTGAGTGGAACTACACCTGCGACCTCGGCTGCGATCTGGAAAACGGAGATCCCTACGGCTACGGCAAGGAATGGAAGGATAACCATGACTGATACCCGGATGCGTTTCTTCGGGAACCTGCATCCGGCGGTCAGTATGGCGTACTTCGTACTGGTTCTGGGCCTGACACTGGCCTGTATGCACCCGGTCACGGTGGTGCTGTCGTTCCTGGGCGCCAGCTGGTTTTCCATCTGGCTGCGAGGCTGGAGGGCCTACGGCCACACCATGCGGTTTGTGGGGCCTATGTTTCTGCTGATTGCCCTTGCCAATCCGCTATTCAACCATCGGGGCGTGACCATGCTCTTTACCATCAACCACCTGTGGTACACGCTGGAAGCGATGTGCTACGGTCTGGTGTCCGGTTGCTCCTTGTGCGCGGTCATTATGTGGTTTACCTGCTATCAGGAGGTCATGACCTCCGATAAGTTCCTGTACCTGTTCGGCAAGCCCTTCCCCGGCACGTCGCTGCTGATCACCATGACGCTGCGGTTCATCCCACAGCTTCAGCAGAATCGCCGCGAGATCCGGCAATCGCAGGCCATGTTGCAGGAAGAGGGCACGCGGCTGCTGCAAAGGCTGGGCAGTGCCCTGCGGAACCTGTCGGTGCTGCTGACCATGAGCATGGAGGCGGCGGTGGAGACGGCGGACAGCATGAAAGCCCGGGGCTATGGTGCCAAGCGGCGTACCACCTTCCACCTGTTCCGCTTCGATGGCCGGGACGCCCGGACGCTGGGCCTCATTCTGGCGGTGGCAGGCATCTGCATTACCGCCCGCGCCTTCGGTCATGGGTATATGGAGTTCTATCCCGCCATGACGCCGGTGCTGCTGGGCAGTGCCAGCTATACCATGTTTTTCTTTTACGCCGTGCTGATGTTCCTGCCCAGTATTCTTGAAACAAAGGAGGCCATTAGATGGCGCTCTTACGGTTTGAACACCTGAGCTTCTCCTACCCGCTGGCTGACACGCGGGCACTGGACGACGTCTCGTTGGAGATACATAAGGGCGAGTATGTGGTGCTGTGCGGCCCCTCCGGCTGCGGCAAGACCACACTGCTGCGCCATGCCAAGCCCGGCCTGTTGCCTGTGGGGGCAAGGGCCGGCGAGACCTTTTATAAGGACGCGCCCCTTTCCCAACTGCCGGAGCTGACCGCCGCGGCGGAGATCGGCTTCGTACAGCAGAACCCGGATAACCAGATCGTCACAGATTTCGTATGGCATGAGCTGGCCTTCGGCCTTGAAAATATGGCACTGAGCGTGCCGGTGATCCGCCGCCGCGTAGCGGAGATGGCCGCCTTCTTCGGCATGGAAACGTGGTTCCGCAGTAAGACCACGGAGCTGTCCGGCGGCCAGAAGCAGCTGATGAATCTGGCCTCGGCACTGGCCATGGGGCCGAAACTGCTGATACTGGACGAGCCCACCTCCATGCTGGATCCGCTGGCGGCCCGCAATCTGCTTGCCACCGTGCAGCGGATCAACCGCGAGCTGGGCGTGGCCATCCTTTTGACGGAGCATCGGTTGGACGAGGTATTCCCCGCCGCCGACCGTGTGGTGACTATGGATCAGGGGCGCATCCTGTCAGACGGCGCGCCGGCTGAGATCGCGCGGCAGCTATCCGACAGCGCGGAAAAGAGCCGTATCTATTTCGGACTCCCCGCCGCCGTCCGCATCTTCAGCGAATTGGATCAAACGGGCGATCTGCCCCTGACGGTGCGGGATGGCCGCCGCCGCTTGGAGCGGCTGCTGCCCATCACGGCGGAGGATTCCGCGCCTGAAACCGCGAAACCTGAGAAAGAAGCAAAGCACCCCGCCGTTTTAGAGGGCAAGGAGCTTTGGTTCCGATATACCGAAAATAGCAAAGATATTCTTCGCGGCACAGATGTAACACTTCATCAGGGTGAGCTGCTGTGTCTGCTGGGCGGCAACGGCGCTGGCAAAACCACGCTGATGCAAACGCTGGCAAATTTCAAGAAGCCCTATCGTGGCAAGGTGAAGCTGGCAAAGGGTCAGCGGCTGTGTATGCTGCCCCAGAACGCCCGGTCGCTGTTTGTGGCCGACACGGTGGAGAAGGAGCTGCTGGACAGCGCCGAACAGGACAAAGCCAAGGCCGTGCAGATGGCGGAGAGGCTGGAGCTGACGCCTTTGCTGGCGCGGCATCCCTACGACCTGTCCGGCGGCGAGATCCAGCGTCTTGCCGTAGGCAAGCTGCTGCTGCGGGAGGCCACGGTGCTGCTGCTGGACGAGCCCACCAAGGGGCTGGACGCCTATGCCAAGGCGGAGCTGGCGCAGCTGCTGCTGGCGCTGTGCCGGGAGGGCGCGTCTATTCTGGTGGTGACCCACGATGTGGAATTCGCCGCCCGGTACGCCACAGGCTGCGCCCTGATGTTTGACGGGCTGCTGCTCTCTGAGGGCGAGCCCCACGACTTCTTTGCAGGAAATCGGTTCTATACCACCGACGCCAACCGTATCGCGGCAGAGCACTTCCCCATGGACATTACCTGCGAGGAGGTGATCGCGTCGTGTCGAAGCTCTTTGTCAGCCGCCGCACCAGAGCCGCCGCGTGGGTGATCCTTCTGGTGCTGCCCGCCCTGATGGCGGCCTTCGGCTATTACCATAGTCACCGTCCCGCGGTCAATCCGGTGGGGTCACGCACCTTCTGGGATTACGTTATCCTCAACTCCGATATTCTGCTGGGACTTTTGTTCCTGCTGGCCTCCGCCATCCCTTTCATACTGGTATTTGATAAGAAGAAGCCCCAGGCTCGCGAGCTGGTGCCGATTGCAGTGATGGCGGCCATTGCCGTGGTAGGCCGCACGGTATTTGAGATCATCCCGCTGCCCAACTTCAAGCCCTGCTCCGCCATCATTATCATCACGGCGGTGGCCTTTGGGCCGGAGGCGGGCTTTCTCACCGGCGCACTGACAGGTTTTGTCAGCAATTTCATCTTCGGACAAGGCCCATGGACGCCGTGGCAGATGTTTACTTGGGGACTGGTGGGCTTCCTGGCCGGTATTTTGAAGAATGCCGGTGTGTTTGCGGAAAAGAACCGCCCCCACTTCACGGCAAAGCTGTGGGACAGACTGTGCCCGGAGAATACGAACCGGGGCGACCTGCTGCGTTTCGTGCGGCAGCTCACCGACCACGCACCGCTGCGACTGTGCCTTTATGGCTTCCTGTCCGGCTATTTGTATGGCTGGATCATGAACCTTTACTACATCGTTGGCTGGGTCAAGCCCATTACATGGCAGACAATAGGTGCAACCTATGTGTCCAGTATCTTTGTTGATTTCTGCCACGGACTGTGTACGTTTCTGGTGCTGTGGGCATTGGGCACCCCGTGGGTACGGAAGCTGGAGCGCATCAAGATCAAATTTGGCCTGACGGCGGAGGAGCGGAACTATGTGCTGCCGCCCTCCACATTTGAGATAGCGAGAGAGAACTATGAGTGAACGAAAAACCATCATCAGGACGGTGGGGCTGAAGAAGCACTACACCGTCGGCGGCAACACGGTCCGTGCGCTGGATGGCGTGGACATGTCCGTGCTGCAAGGCGAATTTGTCTGTGTCGCAGGCCGCAGCGGCTCCGGTAAGTCCACCATGCTGAATATGCTGGCAGGCCTTGAGCCGCCCACGGAGGGGGAGATCATTGTCCGAGGCAAGCATCATTTGGAGGCTATGGACGAGGAGCAGCGGACAAGGTTCCGCCGCCGCTATATCGGCTTCGTCTTTCAGAACTACAATAATTTGCCCCAGTATACGGCACTGGAGAATGTGGCACTGCCGCTGGCCATCCGGGGCGTACCGGAGGATGAACGGAATTGGCTGGCGTGGCAGGCCTTGAGCCGCGTGGGACTGCGCGGACACGTAGATCACCGGCCTGCGGAGTTGTCAGGCGGTCAGCAGCAGCGTGTCAGCATCGCCCGTGCCATTATTACGGAGCCCTCCATCGTGCTGGCGGACGAGCCTACCGGAAACCTGGACAGCCGTACCGGCCAGGAGGTCATGGAGCTGCTGTGCGAGATCTTCCGGGAGAGGAACACCACTTTTGTTCTCAGCTCACATGACCCGCAGATGCAGTGTTATACAGATCGTACCGTCTATTTCAGTGACGGGAAAATAGAGATAGAAAATCACCACACCGGAGAGGAGAACGCACAGTGAAAAGAGAAACGGTAAAACGGGTACTGGCCCTGTTGATCTGCGTATTGATGACAGTATCCCTGCTGCCCGCCGTCGCTATGGCGGAAGAGGTCACAGAGGATGTGATAGATGACAGCACCATTGAGGCTTACACGTCTTACGAAAACGGAGAGGACGCCGGCGTCAGCGGGGTCTCGGTTACAGACGAAAAGCCCAACACGGATATCAAGGTCATACCCAGCGACGCCAACGCCCTGATCCTGATGGATACCGGCGCACAGTCCCCCAAAGGCGTTCCCGGTCAGGTGGTGAAGATCGTGCTGCCGCTGGCGGTGAACAAGGAATATCTGCCCAGCGAGAAATACATGCTGCGCAACATCAACATCTATCCCGATGTGCCTACCGACGCCAGCGTGTCCAACTGGCCCTTTGAGCTGATCTACGCCAGCGATGTGCAGCACTTAAAGGATATGTCCTACAACTCCACGGCGGAGGTGTGGTTCGAGTTCAAGGTCAGCGAGTTTGCCAGTAAGGGACGCTATGCCGTGCCCTTTAAGATCAACGCCACTGTGTGGCGGGAGGATGCCGTGAACGGCACTACCATCACCGAGGACGTGACCTTCAAGGTCAGTGCCTATGTGACCGTTACCGACAACGGCAATATGTCCGGCGTTACCACCTCCTTCGGCAGCCTTCAGGTGGCGGGTACCAATGCGGGCGGCTCCTATACCGTGCCTACCGGCACACCCAATCAGACTATCTCCATGCGGATCCCCGTGATCAATGTGGGCGGTACCCTGACCAGCGTGACGGTCTATCCCGTGGTGTCCGCCGCGCTGGACGAGTTCCCCTTTGTGATCGACTCCACCAATTTGGGCAAGTATTTTGACTACTGGCCAAGCGGCGAGGTGAAGTATCTGGACTACACCTTCACAGTCTCGCCCTTTGCCACCTCCGGCAACAAGTCCATTAAATTCAAGGCAAATTATTTCGAGAACAGCGCCCCGGCAGAGGGCTCCTTCTCCACGCAGTTTACCGTGATCGACGGCTATGACGCCTCCGCCATGTCGGTGATGGTGCAGAGCTATAAGCTGTATGTGGACGATACCGAGGTATCCGGCCTGATGGCAGGCGAGGAGACGGAGCTGCGCCTGACCCTGATCAACAATTCCAAGTATGACACGGCCAAGAAAATCATCTCCAGCCTGGTATTCACCAATTCCCCCGGTCTGACGCTGTGCGTAGGCGGCACGGATACCGCCTATGCCGATTCCATCAAGCCAGGCGGCACGACGATCCTGAAATACAAGATCATGGCCAAGCAGGACGCGGAGGGTGGCCCCGCCATGCTGGGCATCAATCTAACCTATGAGACCACCGAGGCGGTGGCCGGTAAGGCGGCGCAGAACATCATGCTGCCGGTCAGCCAGAAGATGGATGTTCTGGCCGGTACGCCGGAGGTGTACGGCACACCCAGCAAGGATAAGGAAGCTACCATCTCCGTGCCGCTGACCAACATGGGCCGCGCCAAGGCTATGAATATCCGGGTGCTGGCCACGGACGGCATGACCGCCTCCACCCCCTGTTATGTGGGTGACCTGCTGGCAGGCGGCTCCACCAGTGCCGATGTAACGGTGGGCTTCTCCAAGATCGGCGCGTTTGTGGGCAAGATGATCCTCCAGTATGAGGACGCCAACGGCGAGACGTATTCTCAGGACATCTCCGTGCCCCTGAGCGTGGCGGAAAGCTCTGCGGATACAGATGCCAACAGCGTCAACGCAAATAAAGACGGCACAGGCAGCCGCTGGTGGCTGTGGCTGCTGATAGCGATCCTTGCGCTCATCCTGATCGGCATTGTGGTCTATGTCATCATCCGCTATAAACGGGGTGAGATCGGGCCCGGTGCTGAAAACACCGCTGCCTTGGACGATTTTGACGACGACTTTGACGCAGACGGCGGCGTCCCGGACATCGGGGAGAAGCCGCTGACCTACGACGGAAACAATAAGGACGGGAATGTATGAAGCCAAAAGACCTGTTTCGCTACGGCTGCACCAACCTGTTCCGACGAAAGACCCGCACGGCGCTGACAGCCCTATCCATGGCGGTGGGCGTCATGTGTATCGTGGTGCTGATCTCCGTGGGTCTCGGATATGAACAGGCATACCGCGAGAGCATCGAGGCACTGGGCAGCCTGACAAAGATCGATGTGACGCCTGCCACCGGCGATTACGGACGCAAGGCACTGCTGAACGACAAGGCACTGGAGGCGTTCCGGGGCATTGACGGTGTGGAGGCGGTGACGCCGGTCTATCAGCAGTCCGCCTACATCGTGTCCGGCAACTATGTGAACATGGTGCGCGTCTACGGCATCGACATGACCACGGCGGAAAACTTCATGCTGACGCCGGAGCGGGGCATTATGGCCGAGGACGGCACGCGCCTGCATCCGGAGGTGCTGTTTACCGACGATGTGGCCGCCGGACTTGCCAACAAGGCGAAGGACTGGGAGCTGGCGGTGGATGAGAACGGCAACGCCCTCATTGATCTGCTGGAGGTGCCTGTCCGCATGACCTTCGATTCCTCCAGCCTGACCGGCGAGCCGAAGGCTGACACCGACGGACGGGCACTGCCCTCCAGTAACCTCTATACCCTGCGGGTGACAGGCATCTGCTCCACCCTGAACAACAACTTCGCCACCGCCGCGTTCATGTCCTTTGACCGCTTGCAGGAGATGACGCAGGCCAACGCCAATTACATGGGTGCGACAACTCAAACCAAGACGGCGGAGGAGAAGGCCAACGGCCCCACCTACGATCTGGTCTGGGTGAAGGTCAAGAACGTCAACGACGTGCAGCGTATCGTCAAGTTGATCCGTGACACGGGGCTGAACACCTATTCGCTCAATGATATGCTGGAGACGGTGCGGACACAGTCCCGGCAGATCCAGGGGATGCTGGGCGCGCTGGGCGGCATCGCTGTGCTGATCTCCGCCATCTGCGTGGCAAACACCATGATGATGTCCATTACGGAGCGGACGCGGGAGATCGGCGTGCTGAAGGTGCTGGGCACCGTTCGCAGCGACATCTTCAAGATGTTCCTGACGGAAGCGCTGATCGTGGGTGTGATCGGCGGCGCGGCTGGCCTGATCCTGAGCTTTATCGCAAAGTGGCTGATACCGGTGATCTTCGCGTCCCAGGAGCTGCGGTGCGTGCTGCCCTGGTGGCTGGCGGTCTGCGGCGTGGTGTTCGCAGGCGCGGTAGCCATTGCCGCCGCGTGGATGCCCGCCCGCAAGGCGACGCTCATCAGCCCCAACGAGGCCATTCGCTCTGAGTGAGGTAACGATATGAAAAAGACAACACAAAACGTAAGACGCTCGCTGCGCCGTGTGCTGACGCTGCTGCTGGCACTGGTAATGACCCTTTCTCTGGCGGTGCAGGCGTTTGCGGCGATTGGTAATTGGCCCGCCACAGGGGATACCACAGTCGACCGCTATATGCAGAACAGCGGCACTTTCTATAACGGCGATACCGTGATCGCACCCAAATACAGCAACTTTGGCGGCTTTATCAATGTATACGGTGTGCCGAAGGGTTCCGCTGCAAGCGCCTATGTGATGACACCGACCTCCGTCGACTTTGGCGACCTGAAAAGCTCGAAGAATAATACCGTTGATCTGGAACTGAACAGAGCCTACGACTTCTCAGAGCCGATCCGGTATCATATCACCTCTGAAAATGGACGGACATTTTTCGCCTACGCGTTCGCTGCGGAGGCAACCAGCAAGGATACTTGGACTGAAGCAGATACACAGGCTCTGTTGGGTATGGCAGGGTTGTTTGTAGATACTTACCATCAGCTCTACCTTACGATAGATAAAATCAACGCTTCGAGGACGGAAATCGGCACCTACCATCCCGCCAACGCGGATATGCTCAGCACGCTGGGCTATTGGCTGGGCATGAGCACGGCGTATTTTGATCTCGACGAAGGCGAAAGCAGCATGAACGGCAATCGCCTCTTTGACTCCTATGAAGCAAAGTGGCGTGGCGGCGGCGAGGAGGCCGTTCAGTTCATGCGGGAATACCTGCAAAGGTATATTGCCAAAAAAGGCTATAGTCAGGTCAGCCCCGCTGCCCTGCGGGTCATCTATGAGCAGCTCGTTCCGGAATATCTTGCCTATGCTGAGCAATGCCGCATCAAGGAGCCGGTCATTGACCGTGTGACCATCGGCGGCTCGGTGGGCAGCATCAATACCGAAACCCGCACGGTAACGGTGAAACTGCCGGAGGGCGCAGACCGTTCCCAGTTGACCGTGCAAGTAGAGGTGGGAACCGGGCTGGCCGCCAACTCCGTGGCCGGCTCTGTGACCGATAGGAGGCTTGCCTATCAGGTGACGCCCTACGATCCGGCATACGGCACGAAATACAATGCACTGAGCGCCACATGGCGTATCATCATCGAAACGGGTACGCCGGATAATCTGGTCACCTCCTTCGCCGTCACCACAGGTGGCGTGACACGCTATGGCAAAATCGACGAGGCTAACAAGACGATCTCCCTGAATCTGCCGGAGGGTACGGATCTGAGCGCCATCACGCCGGCCGTTACCCATACCGGCACGGAGGTCAAAATCAACGGAGCATCTTTTGATGGCAGCGGTTCTTTCGATTTTACTAATTCTGAGACAACGCCCCTGACATTGACGGTGGCCAACAGCAATTTCGATCTGCACACCCCCTACAAGGTGACCATCACAGCCAGAAAGTCCTTAGAGAATTACATCACCTCCTATAAGCTGGGTGACGCAGAGGGCGTGATCAATGGCAACAGCATTGCCATCACCATCCCTTACGCCATGGATCTGGCGGCTGTAAAGCCGGAGATCACCATTTCCGAGTTCGCGTCGCTTACCGCACCTGCCGCGTTGCAGGAGGGCGAAAACACCTACACCGTTACCTCTGAAGACGGCAAAGTGCGTACTTATACGGTGACCATCACCCGCACACCGGTGGCAACAGGCAACCGGATCCTGTCCTTCGCCTACGGCTCGATAGCGGGCACCATTGATCAGGTGAAGGGTACCATCACGCTGGCGCTTCCTGCCGGTTCGCCGGTCAGCTTCGTGCCGACCATTACCGTATCCCCCTTCGCGGAGGTCACACCGGCCTCTGGCGAGAAGCAGGATTTCAGCAAGCCTGTGACATATACGGTCACGTCCCAGGCCGGATATACCAATACCTATACCGTTACGGTAAGCATTTCCCAGGAGCCGACGGAGAATCCCCACAAGGCAGATATGAAGTCGCTGGTCCAGAAGATCACCACGCGGTACAGCCGGACAACGGCAAGCGCCTGGGAGGACTGGGAATGGATGAACCTGGGATTCTATCAGCATAAGCTGACCAACCTTGATAACGACTTCTCCATTGCCGAGTGCATCGTCCGGCTGGATACCACCACCAACGTGGCTATGACCAACATCGACCGTAAGATCATGACCCTGACTGCCCGCGGCATCGACTGCTCCAAGCTGTCACAGTACAACAACGGCGAGCCTTATGTTGACGCCAAGGGCAACAAGGTGGACAACCTGACTAAGGTGCTCTATAACTACCGGGGCGGCTGGACCATCAACGGCCCCATCTTCGCCCTGATTGCCCTGGACATGGGCAACTACACCATTCCGGCGGACGCGTTCTGGACGCGGGACAAGCTGCTGGAGACGATCCTGAACCACAAATACCTGTCGGACGGCTTCGGCCTTGACATGGTCACCATGCTGATGCAGTCCATCGGCCCGTACATGGATGATCCGGTCTATGGCGAACGGGTCAGGGCCAAGCTGGACGAGGGCCTTGAGATCGTGCTGGACAGCTTCGGCAGCAAAAACGTTTATAAAAACCCCTACGGCGTGCAGTGGGGCGGCGTTTACACCTCCGAGGGCTCGGCGCAGATCGTGTGCGCCATGTCCGCCATGGGCGTGGACTGCCACACCGATCCCCGCATGTCCAACGGTACCCAGAGCGCCCTGACGGCCCTGCTGGACTACGCGGATTACCGCGAGGGCTACTTTGCCCACACCAACACCACGCCGAAGAACGCCATGGCCACCTATCAGGGCTGCTACGCCACCCAGTGGTATCTGGGCTTCCTGAATAACGGCGGCGCGGGACACCCCTACTCCCTGTATTACCGGCAGTTTGATTTCTCCCGTAAGCTGTCCACCAAGGCGGACATTACCTCCTTTACGCTGGAGGGCAAGCAGGGCGTGTTTACCACGGAGGGCGGAGACAACATCATCACCGTGACCCTGCCTGCCGGTACGCCGTTGAACGATATGCACCCGCAGCTTCAGCTGTCCGACTATGCCACGCTCCTTGCACCGGATCTTACCGGCGGCATCACCTTTGTGAAGGATACCAAGACCGCCTTCACCGTGCAGGCGGAGGACGGCAAGACCACTAAGACCTACTATGTGGTAGTCAAGCTCTCGGATGAGGAAAAGCCCTCCGGCGCGGAGATCTACACCGATACCATTATGCTGAAGGACGCCAATATCCTGCGGGATCTGGATATTCTGGGCAAGAATATCACCGCTGGCACGGACAGCACGGATATCGAGCTGCTGCTTGATGCAGGAAAGGACACCTCAAATCTGATGATCTACGCCCGCCTCTCCTATGGAGCCACCGCCTCGCCGGCACTGGACGGGAAGAAGGGCATGAACCTGTCGGATTGGACGACCTTCACCATCACTTCCGGCGACGGGACGAATACCCGAACGTACCGCATCAAGGCCACGGCACGGACGCAGGCGTCTATCTCCGCCTTCAGCCTTACCATCGGCGGCACGGTCTATGAGGGCGTTATTGACAACAAGGCCAACACCATTACCATGTCCGGTGTGGACGACAGCAAACTGTCAAGCACCTCCTTCGCCCCGGATGTGACGCTTGGGCCGGAGACGCTGGTCTGCTCTCCTGCTCCCGGTCTGGCGCAGGACTTCTCCCGCACGGTGCAGTACATCGTTGCGGGCAATGAAAAGGTGCTGTCCCGCACCTATACCGTCTCCGTGCTGAATAAGGCGGGGCAGTTGATCTCCGGCAGCGGCGGTGGAGGCGGCAGCGATCCTGTAACGCCGGCCACCGGCGCGAAGATCACGGCCTTTTCCGTGTTGGGCGTGGACGGCGTCATCAACCAGAGCGTAGGTACTATCACCGTAACGCTGCCTGCCGGTACGAACGTGACGGCGGTAGCCCCCTCCGTTACAGTGACGGCGGGCGCGGTGGTCAGCCCTGTGCCCGGCGAGGTGGTGAACCTGACCGTTCCAGTGGTCTACACCGTGACGTTGGGCGAGGAAACCAGCCGCTATACCGTCACCGTGACCTTCGAGCGCAGCGTTTCCCAGCAGCTTTGGGACGAGCTGGGCAACAACTCGGATGTGGCGG
>ULTZ01045660.1_pt1 | contig 12903 bp, 12 predicted proteins | sample 1957981 | NCBI WGS metagenome assembly ULTZ01 (sample SAMEA4835745, study PRJEB28245) | human gut metagenome | biome: gut microbiome; material: fecal sample | place: Denmark | collected 2008
TTGCACCCGTTAGCTAATACTCATGCCGAGCATACATCGAAAAGAGGGTGTGTCATCCGGCACATCCTCTTTTCGGTTTTATCTCCATACGTTTGCCCCACAACGTTCCGAGGACGTATCCGAAACACAAAAAAGCCCCTCCGAAGAGGGGCGTAGGAGAAAACTCCTTCGGCATATAGCCTTATTGCGATAAGATGTAGATCTTATGGCACAAATGTAACAACTCATTTTGTCATATACAAGTTTATTCCTAGTTTTATAGACAACTTTTAATTACACAACCATGAGTAAACGCATACTAGGAATTGATGTGGGTACCAACAGCCTGGGGTGGGCTGTCGTTGACCGCACAGACTGTGACAATTATACCCTTGTCAAGAGAGGAGATGTTATATTCCAGGAAGGAGTAAACATCGAAAAGGGAAATATTGAAAAGTCAAGAGCTTCTGAGCGCACCGGGCATCGGAGCACCCGGAAGCATTATTTCAGAAGGAGGATGCTGAAAATAAAAGTGCTGGAGATACTTGTCGAACATCAGTTATGCCCCTATCTCTCCCACGAGGAACTACACCAGTGGATGACGCGTAAGGTCTACCCTACTAACGAAGACTTCCGCCTGTGGTTACGGACCAACGATGCCAACGACCAGAACCCCTATCATGACAGGCATGTCTGCCTGCATGAACGGCTGGACCTCCGTCTGCAGGAGAACCGGTACAGACTGGGAAGAGCTCTCTATCACCTGGCACAACGGAGGGGATTCCTCAGCAACCGACTGGAACAAAACAGCAAGACCGATGAAACCGGAGCTGTAAATTCTGGCATTTCCCAACTGAACGAGGAAATGAAAAAGGCAGGTAGCCAATACCTGGGCGATTATTTCTACCGGCTCTATCAGGAATGCGGCAATCAAGTCACCCTGCGCTCCCGATACACCGACCGAATACAACATTATCAGAAAGAGTTCGAAGCCATCTGCCAAAGACAGCAACTGAGCGACGAACTTGTCGACAAGCTGAGAAGAGCCATCTACTTCCAGCGTTCGCTGAAATCACAGCGCGCAGGTGTGGGGAAATGTACCTTTGAACCGAACAAACCGCGTTGCGCCCTGTCCCATCCGCGGTATGAGGAATTCCGCATGCTGTCTTTTCTCAACAATGTCAAGGTAAAAGGTCCGTCGGATGACAGTCTGCGTCCGTTAAGCCCTTCGGAAAAGGAGAAAATCAAGCCTTTGTTCTTACGCAAGTCAAAAGCCAACTTCGACTTTGAGGATATAGCCAAAGCCATTGCCGGCAAAGGCAAATATGCCTGCATCCGGGACAAAGAGGGAGCACAGAAACCCTACCAGTTCAACTATGCCCTTAGTCAAGGCGTAAGCGGATGCCCGGTTACGGCAAAGCTGACAGCCGTCTTCGGAGAGTCTTGGGAGCGCAACCTCGTCAATGCCTACCGCAGCCGGAACGATATGCGGAAATCGGACGAGGAGATTGTCAACGAAGTCTGGAACGTATTGTACTCATTCTCATCCAAAGAGAAACTCCGCGCATGGGGCATGGAGAAACTGGGACTGGACGAAGCCTGTGCCGGAGAATTTGCCGACATCACACTGCCGACGGCCTTTGCTGCACTCAGTCTGAAAGCCGTCAACAAGATACTGCCTTTCCTGCGTCAGGGATTCATCTATTCGCATGCAGTGATGCTGGCAAACATACCTTATATTATAGGTATGGACAGGTGGAACGACCCCAGGCAACGTCAGTTCATCATGGACAACCTGCAAGAGCTGTTGGATAACTTCACTGCATCCGACAAGGCATTGCAACAGACTCTGGACTTCTGCATCAAGGACTTCCTGCTCAACAACTACGAACTGGCTCCGGGAAAAGCAGACCGGCTCTACCACCCCTCGATGATTGAGACATACCCGGATGCAAAGGCAGACGGACAGGGCATCTACCAACTGGGCTCTCCTGCAACAAACGCCATACGCAACCCGATGGCCATGCGCTCGCTGCACATCCTGCGGAGGGTAGTCAATCAATTGCTTAGAGAGAAGATTATTGACTCCGAAACGGAAGTCCACATTGAATATGCCCGTGAATTGAATGACGCCAACCGACGCTGGGCCATCAACCAGTGGCAACGCGAGCAGGAGAGCCGACGTAAAGATTATGCTGAACAAATCCGTAAAGTATATGCCGACGAATTTGGGAAAGTCATCGAACCGACCCAGGAGGAGCTTCTGAAATACCAGCTTTGGGAGGAGCAGCAGCACCTGTGCCTGTATACCGGAGAACAAATCGGACTGACGGATTTCATCGGTTCCAACCCCAGGTATGACATCGAGCACACCATACCACAAAGTATGGGAGGCGACAGCACACGGATGAACCTGACGCTGTGTGAGCGGACATACAACCGGACGGTGAAAGGCAACAGGATGCCGTCGCAACTGGCGGAACATGAAAGCATCCTGACGCGGATAAAACCTTGGAAAGACAAATACGAAGAGCTGACCGTCAAAATAAACAAACTCCGTACGCATCCAGGCATGGACAAAGCATCGAAAGACAACATCATCCGCAAAAGGCATCTGCTGGAACTGGAACGTGACTACTGGTTCCAGAAATACCAGCGATTCACGATGACCGAAGTCCCTGAAGGGTTCAGCCTGAGACAAGGGACCGGTATCGGATTGATTGGCAAATATGCAGGGCTGTTCCTGAAATCGCTCTTCCACCATGTCAAAGAGCGCAACCGGAAACAGGTCTATGTCATCAAGGGCCCCATCACGGCTGAATTCCGCAGATTGTGGGGACTGCAGAACCTCTACGAACAGAAGTCACGGGACAACCATGCCCACCATTGCATCGACGCAATCGTCATTGCCTGCATCAATCCTGCGGAATATGCACGGATGGCATCCTACTACCGACAGGAAGAAGACTTCCGACTGAACAAGGGAAACAAACCTGTATTCCCCAAACCTTGGGCTACCTTCACACAGGACCTCCAGGCACTGGAGGCAGAACTTCTGGTCGTACATGAGACACGGAACAACCTGACAAAGAAGGCCCGGAAGAGAATCCGAACAAAGGGCGGCAATGTCCTGTCAGAGAGCGACAGTGCACGCGGAAGCCTGCACAATGACACCTATTATGGAGCAATCCAAAAGGATGGCGTCATAAGGTACGTCGTGCGCAAAGCGCTGAGCTCCTTAAGCGAAAAGGACGTGAAAGACATTGTCGACAAGACTGTACGGGAGAAAGTGCAGGCGGCTATCCAGGAAAAGGGAGCCAAAGAAGCACTTGCCGGCACCATCTATATGAACGAGGAGAAAGGCATCACCATCAAAAAGGTAAGATGCTTCACCAAAATCGCCTCACCACTGGCTATACGCAGGCACCGCGACGCTTCAGCGAAAGAGTACAAGCGGCCCTATTATGTCACGAATGAGTCGAACTATGTCATGGGAATTTATGAAGGGTGCATCAAGAAAAAGACCAAGCGTGAATTCATCCTGGTAAATAATCTGGAAGCCGTGCGACAACTCAAGACGGCACGAAAACAAGGCGTCGTCAGCTCGATACTGCCTCCCGTAAGTGCGAAGTCGCAATTCCCCTTGAAATACAGGTTGTACACGGGAACTCTGGTGCTGCTCTATGAGAACTCTCCGGAAGAAATCGATTTCACCAATCAGGCAGACATCTGCAAACGGCTTTACAAAGTCACCGGGCTGTCTTCCATGACTGTAACCGGGAATCAGTATGGCACAATCCAACTGAGATACCATCAGGAAGCCCGGCAGGCAAAGGACCTAAAAGCCCAGAATGGAGCCTATAAAGAGGGTGAAGAACATCGCCCCGTCATTATGATGTTGCATACACAATTTAAAGCCCTGGTTGAAGGTACCGATTTCCGCATGAATATCTTAGGAGAGATTGAGCCTCTCCGAAAATAACCGGGTTTCGTGTTGCGCATATCCGAGCTCATAAACAATTCAATAACCTATAAAACACAAATGCCATGTTAAAACGAAGTCTAGTCTTTGAAAATCCCGTTATCTTACGGCTGAAGGATAAACAACTTGTCGTATCCTTTAAGGAACTGTCTGATGAAAAACGTACGATTCCCATCGAAGACATAGGCTTCGTTTTAATCAATCACCCCATGGTATCCATCTCGATGCCCCTACTGAATGAGCTTGCTTCCAACAATATAGCAGTTGTATTCTGTGACGAGAAGGGATTGCCACAGTCCATGTTGCTCAATTTTGATTCCAACCTCACCCAAGGGAAGATTATCAGTGAACAGCTCGTTGCCGGAGAAGTCTTGAAGAAGAATTTGTGGAGGCAGATTATAGTCTCCAAAATCAAGAACCAAAGCCTGCTTCTGAATAAGCTGGGACTTGACGGAGAGTCTTTGAAGCCCCTGTACATGAATGTAAAATCCGGAGACAGCGACAATAAAGAAGGTATTGCAGCCAGACTGTATTTCAAGACTTTGTTCGGAAAGGAGTTCACCCGTGACCGTAATGCCGGTGGGATCAATGCCTTCCTGAATTATGGATATGCCATTTTGCGGGCTGCTACAGTCAGGGCAGCCCTCAGCTCCGGCTTATTCCCTGCCCTGGGGATTTTTCATCATCACAGAAGCAATGCTTTTCCATTGGCTGATGATATCATGGAACCATTCAGACCCTTCGTAGACGAAATAGTCTATGACTTGTTCCGACAGAACCAATCTGAACTTACCAAAGAAAATAAGGGTAAGCTGATAGCATCCCTGTATTGTGACACCTATTACGAAAAAGTTACCCGTCCACTTTCCGTTGGACTTTCCATCACGATGGCCTCTTTGGCCAAATGCTACATCAATGAACACAAAACACTCAACTTACCGTCGGTCAAATGAGCGAACTAAGACTTAATGCATATCATATCATGTGGTTATTTGTAATGTTTGACCTGCCAACCACAACCAAGAAAGAACGAGGATTGGCTGCCAAGTTCCGAAAAAGCCTGGAAAAAGATGGTTTCACACGCTTTCAATACAGCGTCTACATCCGCTTCTGCGGGTCTTTGGAAAGTTCCAAAGTCCATATCAAACGGGTAAAATCATGTGTTCCGCCTAAAGGCTCTGTAAGCATTTTGTCTGTCACAGACAAGCAATACTCCAACATCATCAACATTTGGGGTGAAATTGAGAAAAAGGCTTATCCGGAACCACAACAACTAGAATTTTTTTAATATTTTTGTTTCCAACAAAGCTCTTCATTTCGCAATTGTATCGCCATTATTGAACTTAATCATTGATTATGAATCAAATAAAGCGCATACGTTGCGGTTTGATGTAGAATACTGATAAGGAACAACCCATGATTTGATGAATATCAACATATCTTTGTTGCGGTTTGATGTAGAATACTGATAAGGAACAACCTGCTCTCCGTGTTCCGTTGTGGGAATGGGGTTGCGGTTTGATGTAGAATACTGATAAGGAACAACACATGACAATCGACTTTACGATGATGATGTGTTGCGGTTTGATGTAGAATACTGATAAGGAACAACAGACATGCAGCGTCCTAATTACGATGGAAGGTTGCGGTTTGATGTAGAATACTGATAAGGAACAACATTAATGCCACTATATTTGTTCCGTCAAAGTTGCGGTTTGATGTAGAATACTGATAAGGAACAACCCAATTCGTGGCTATAACACGTGCGAGAAAGTTGCGGTTTGATGTAGAATACTGATAAGGAACAACATCTCAGGTTCAACAATTAAAACCATATAGTTGCGGTTTGATGTAGAATACTGATAAGGAACAACAGCGGAGAATCACAAGAGATGCAAGAGCTCGTTGCGGTTTGATGTAGAATACTGATAAGGAACAACTGCAATGCAAAATGTGGATAAATCAAGGAGTTGCGGTTTGATGTAGAATACTGATAAGGAACAACGGATGGTATGCCGTGTCGATGTTCATCCGGGTTGCGGTTTGATGTAGAATACTGATAAGGAACAACCTGTCCGCGTCTAACCTCAATCAACCTATTGTTGCGGTTTGATGTAGAATACTGATAAGGAACAACTAAGACGACCTTTCAAGTGTTTGCCATCAGTTGCGGTTTGATGTAGAATACTGATAAGGAACAACACTGCTGTCATTACATTGCCGGCGTCAGAAGTTGCGGTTTGATGTAGAATACTGATAAGGAACAACCTCGACGCGAAGGTTATGTTTCAGAGTTTCGTTGCGGTTTGATGTAGAATACTGATAAGGAACAACCTCATCGTAGATGGAGCGCAATTGAAAGAGGTTGCGGTTTGATGTAGAATACTGATAAGGAACAACCATTGTGTGTCTCGATAACTGCACATACCTGTTGCGGTTTGATGTAGAATACTGATAAGGAACAACCTTGGTGAATAATGGAGAGAGGCCGTCTTTGTTGCGGTTTGATGTAGAATACTGATAAGGAACAACAAATTCTCCGCCTTCAGTATTGACGCCAAGGTTGCGGTTTGATGTAGAATACTGATAAGGAACAACTAAAGTTGTAGAATAACTCGGTAAGTTTATGTTGCGGTTTGATGTAGAATACTGATAAGGAACAACCAACCGTCCCTGTGCAGTTATCGGCACAAGTTGCGGTTTGATGTAGAATACTGATAAGGAACAACTCCCTGCCTCGTCATCTGCCCCTCGTCGCTGTTGCGGTTTGATGTAGAATACTGATAAGGAACAACCTGGAGCAGTCCTACGTGGCATCCCCGTTTGTTGCGGTTTGATGTAGAATACTGATAAGGAACAACAGTAAGGAGCGAAGGGCATTATTTCGCAAAGTTGCGGTTTGATGTAGAATACTGATAAGGAACAACACCGGCGTGTTCCATGCCGAACGATACATCGTTGCGGTTTGATGTAGAATACTGATAAGGAACAACCTAACAGTTTCACCAAATCACCATACCACCGTTGCGGTTTGATGTAGAATACTGATAAGGAACAACTTGTAATAATAAAAACACATGTCTATGGAGTTGCGGTTTGATGTAGAATACTGATAAGGAACAACCGTCAACAAATGAAGTGGCAGGGTCAGTGGTTGCGGTTTGATGTAGAATACTGATAAGGAACAACACCTACACTAATGAACGTAGTATCAATTAGTTGCGGTTTGATGTAGAATACTGATAAGGAACAACCGTTTGTCTGCTGCATAAATACGTCCAACGGTTGCGGTTTGATGTAGAATACTGATAAGGAACAACCGAGTGTTGTGACAACCATGATACGCTTACGTTGCGGTTTGATGTAGAATACTGATAAGGAACAACAGATACAGAAATCAGTGCACAGAACTTCTGTTGCGGTTTGATGTAGAATACTGATAAGGAACAACATGGTTACAGGAGGGCTAGGAGCCAGAAAAGTTGCGGTTTGATGTAGAATACTGATAAGGAACAACTATCAGTCGCCAATGGAAGCGTCGATAAGTGTTGCGGTTTGATGTAGAATACTGATAAGGAACAACGAACTTAAATTGAGAAAAGCTTACGAGAAGTTGCGGTTTGATGTAGAATACTGATAAGGAACAACTGACTTTCATCATTACTCGTAATGTAGTAGTTGCGGTTTGATGTAGAATACTGATAAGGAACAACTTTTTATTGTCTGCAAGATTGCTGCAACATGTTGCGGTTTGATGTAGAATACTGATAAGGAACAACTTGCTCATCTACGGCTCACAGAAACAACTAGTTGCGGTTTGATGTAGAATACTGATAAGGAACAACCTCATTACTTGTAATGTAATAAGAACAGAGTTGCGGTTTGATGTAGAATACTGATAAGGAACAACTCTTCCGATTTTCACGTCATCGTAGAACTTGTTGCGGTTTGATGTAGAATATTGATAAGAAACAACTAGCTTTACATACCAATATGAACCTAAAGTATCTACAAAAGATGTTATTGGCTGGCAAATCAGTCTATATTTTAGACGATTTTGAAGAAGCTGCAGCACGTCTCATTTATGAAGATGAAGCCACTAAGGCTTATCTCAAGCATAAAGGGAGAAAAGAAGTTAGTATACCTCAATCTAACAAAACTGTGTGCGAAATCATTCTTACAGGCAAAGAGATAACAAAATTTGAATATGAAAAATACTAATGAATCGCTACAAAAGCACATGCCGGACAAACTGACCAGACAGATACTGCCTGCATCTCCTCCTTCCACTACGCTCCAAAGTGGAGAGGAAGACGGTCGGATATAAAAAATCCCGCTACAACCACAAAAGCCATAACGGGATTATCTTATCCAGGAACAGTCCGGAAAGGGAAATGTTCACCAGCTTACTTCTGACGTATGAAGATATTGATGGGAGTACCGCTCAACGACCAGCGTTCCCGCATCTTGTTTTCCAAGAAACGGCGGTAAGGCTCCTTCACATATTGCGGCAGGTTTGCAAAAAACACGAAGGAAGGTACCTTGGTGTTGGGCAGCTGCGTACAATACTTGATCTTAATATACTTGCCTTTGATGGAAGGGGGCGGATAGGCCTCGATAAGAGGCAGCATTTCCTCATTCAGACGAGCCGTAGAGATGCGTGTCGTACGGTTCTTATAAACCTGCTCGGCAGCCTCCAGCACCTTATAGATACGCTGTTTGGTGAGAGCCGACGCGAAAATAATGGGAAAGTCGGTAAACGGAGCCAAACGGCTGCGAATGGCGTTCTCAAACGTCTTCATCACCTTATCGCTCTTGTTTTCCACCAAATCCCACTTATTGACCACCACAACCAACCCTTTCTGGTTACGCTGAATGAGGGAGAATATGTTCAGATCTTGTCCTTCGACACCGCGTGTAGCATCCAACATGAGGATACACACATCGGAATTCTCTATGGCACGGATGGAACGCATCACCGAATAGTATTCCAAATCTTCCACCACCTTGTTCTTCCGACGGATTCCGGCAGTATCAACCAGATAGAAGTCGAAACCGAACTTCTCATAGCGGGTATAGATGGAGTCACGGGTTGTTCCGGCAATCTCGGTCACGATGTTGCGTTCTTCTCCAATGAAGGAATTGATAATGGACGATTTTCCGGCATTGGGACGTCCCACTACCGCAAAACGGGGGATTTCGTCATCCAGCAGCTCACCGGAGTCTTTCTTGAACTTACTGATTACCAAATCCAGCAAATCGCCCGTACCACTTCCGCTAAGAGCAGAGATACAATGAGGATCACCCAGTCCGAGCTTGTAAAACTCAGCTGCACTATATTGCAAATCATTGTTGTCGGTCTTATTGGCCACCACGATCACGGGCAGCTTGGAACGCCGCAGAATAGAGGCAACCTCCATGTCGAGGTCAGTCACTCCATTGACCACATCGACCAGAAACAGCACCACGTCCGCCTCGTCGATGGCTATGATTACCTGCTTGCGTATTTCCTCTTCAAAGATGTCGTCGGAATTGACCACCCATCCCCCGGTATCCACCACGGAGAATTCCTGTCCGTTCCATTCGCTTTTTCCATATTGGCGGTCGCGGGTCGTTCCGGCTTCATCGTTCACAATCGCCTGCCGTGTACGGGTGAGGCGATTGAACAGTGTCGACTTTCCCACATTGGGACGTCCGACAATCGCTACTAAGTTTCCCATAAATAATTTCTCTTTACTATGACGACTTCACAGTCTGTCAGGTTGTTATTCAATCCAGATTGTAACCGAAGTTTTTCAACTCCTTATCTGAGCTGCGCCAGTCCTTATCCACCTTGACAAAGGTCTCCAGATAGATACTTTTGCCGAAGAATTTCTCCAGTGACTTGCGTGCTTCTGTGGCTACCTTCTTCAAAGCCCGTCCTTGTTTTCCAATGATGATGCCCTTCTGCGACTCCCGTTCCACATAGATGACCACATTGATGTGAATAGACTTCTCATCTTCCTTAAACTGCTCCACAGCCACTTCTACAGCATACGGAATCTCCTTGTCATAATACAGGAGAATCTTCTCACGGATGATTTCAGTCACAAAAAAGCGTGCCGGACGATCGGTCCATTGGTCTTTGTCAAAATAGGGAGGAGAATCGGGAAGCAGCTCCTTGATACGCTTCATCACCGCATCAATATTAAAACGGGCGGTAGCGGATATAGGGATAATCTCCGCTTTGGGAAGCAAACCATGCCACTCTTCGACAAGATTTGTCAGAGCATCCTGGTTGCTCAAGTCAATCTTGTTGATCAGCAGCAAAACAGGAACATCCATCGCCTGCACCTTCTGGATGAAGTCGAGATTCTTATCAGGCTTCTCCACAACATCAGTTACATAAAGCAACACATCGGCATCTTTCAGTGCCGACTCGGAGAAGTTGAGCATGGACTCCTGCAACTTATAGTTTGGCTTAAGCACTCCCGGAGTGTCAGAGAAAACAATCTGCATCTCATCCGTATTGATAATACCCATGATGCGATGCCGGGTCGTCTGTGCCTTAAAAGTGGCGATGGATATACGTTCGCCGACCAGAAGGTTCATCAGGGTGGATTTCCCCACATTGGGGTTTCCCACGATGTTTACAAATCCTGCTTTGTGCATAAAGTCTTCAGTTGGTTTCGTTCATTATAGGACAAAAGAAGCTGTTTCAGGAAAGGATGGATATGTCATCATGCAAAAAAGCACGGACCTCAAGGATCTCACCGGTCGTCGAAACAAACTTCCCGCTGTGTGTATCCGTGAAATCCGTGCCTTCGATATTGCGTCCTTTTGAAACAGCTCTTTGTCAGTAGAAAAACGTAGTTACTTCTTCACGTTACCGTCGTAACCCCATTTCATATAAACAGCTCCGTAGGTAAATCCGGCTCCGAAGGCTGTGAATATCAGGTTATCGCCCTTACGCAACTGGTTCTCATAATCCCACAGACAAAGGGGGAGTGTACCGCCGCTGGTATTGCCATAGCGTTGGATATTCACCATCACTTTCTCCATGGGGACCTCCAGACGGCTTGCTACTGCGTCAATAATACGCAAGTTTGCCTGATGGGGGATAATCCAGTTGATGCTATCCTTGTCAAGGCCGTTACGCTCGGCAATCTCAGCCGTAATATTCGACATGTTCGAAACGGCATATTTGAACACCGTACGTCCTTCCTGATAAAGATAGTGCATCTTGTTGCTTACCGTAAAATAAGACGGAGGACATACGGAACCTCCAGCCTTCATGTGAAGGAAAGGCAAGCCCTTGCCATCAGTACGCAGAATGACATCTTTCACACCGAGGTCTTCAGTCGTGGCTTCCATCATGACAGCCGCTGCTCCGTCACCGAAGATGGGGCAAGTGGCGCGATCGGAATAGTTCACCATTGACGACATCTTATCGCCACCCACCAGAATGATTTTCTTGTGGCGGCCTGTAGCTATCAGACCGGCTGCAACCTCAAGTCCGTAAAGGAACCCGCAGCATGCAGCTGAGAGGTCAAATGCAAAAGCGTTCTTCAAACCGAGCTTGTCGCACAGGATTGAAGCAGTCGACGGAAAATGATAATCAGGGGTAGTCGTGCAGACAATCACTGCATCAATGTCATCGGGATTGGCTCCAGTACGTTTCATCAACTGTTTGGCAGCCTTACGACACAAGTAAGAAGTACCCAAGCCTTCTTCGCTGAGGATACGTCTTTCCTTCACACCGATGCGGGTCATAATCCATTCGTCATTGGTCTCGACCATGCGCGACAACTCATCGTTCGTCAGCACATATTCGGGAACATAACCGCCGACTCCTGTAATTACAGCATTTATTTTTTCCATGTAACTAAAAATTCTCGTTATAAAATAAAAGTAGCCGGAGAGCAGCACTCTCTGGCTATATTTTATACCGCCTCGTTAGATAGCGGTTTCTTTCACGATTGCCAACTTACCTCTGTAGTAGCCGCAAGCGCCACATACAGTGTGGTAAACGTGCCATGCTCCGCAGTTCGGGCAAATAGCCAGCGTAGGAGCTACTGCTTTGTCGTGAGTTCTTCTCTTAGCAGTTCTAGTTTTTGATTGTCTTCTCTTAGGATGTGCCATTGTTTCTAATACTTTTAATTATTATCTATTATTTTCTTCAATTCATTCCATCGCGGATCAATATCTTGCGGAGCTTCAGAAGCATCGTCTTCGGGGACTTCGGCCTCGGATTCATTCCAGCCATCTTCTTCATCAGCAGAGGTACGCAAATACTTGTTAAGCTTGCCCATCATGGCCTTGTTGCATTTCCCCGGCGCATGCACATGCTTCATCGGAATGCTCAAAGCTATGAATTCATACATGAACCATGCCACATTGATGATCCCTTCATCTTCCGGTATAATTACGATATCACCATCTTCCGAATAATCGCTTCCCAGTTTTACCTTGACTACATCAGATGAAGAGACCGGTTGATCCATATCGTCCAAGCAGCGGTCACAGGTTACCTGTACAACCCCATCGGTCTGAAAGGAAAGATCATAAATTCCACCGGTTTTCCTTATGCGCAACTGGACGTTGACTTTTCCCTTTTGGACTTCCGGTCCATCAATACTTTCAAAGAAATGATTGTCCAACACAAACTCACATGAATATGTGTTTTCCTTCATTCCCTTCAGGTCAATCTTGTATGCATCAAACTTTCCCATAGTTATTGCTAAACCAGAACAATATTATATTCGGGCGACAAAGATACAAATAAATCTACTTAGATTGCTACTAAAGCCAGATAAATCTTTAGTTTTTAGCTTATATTTTCAAGTAATGCCCCACTGGAAAGGGTTATTGGAAGTGCTATTCCGGACATGGCAAGAGCTCAACCCAATCCCCGACATCCACTAACGCAAAAAGCCTCCGCAACACTCATGCTGCGGAGGCTC
>ULTZ01006705.1_pt1 | contig 12851 bp, 6 predicted proteins | sample 1957981 | NCBI WGS metagenome assembly ULTZ01 (sample SAMEA4835745, study PRJEB28245) | human gut metagenome | biome: gut microbiome; material: fecal sample | place: Denmark | collected 2008
ACCTGAACAACTTCCTTACCAGCTACCTTACCAGCATTCTTCACAGTCACCAGGACCTTGATATTGCCCTGTGCATCCTTCGTTACCACAGGTTTGCCATACTTAAAGGTAGTATAGCTCATACCATAACCAAAAGGAAAAGATACAGGCACGTTCTTGGTCTGGTAATAACGATAACCTACATAAACACCATCATTATACTCGGTGTAATCCACATTCTTCACGTCGCCCTTGCTACCGATGCCCTTGCCCATAAACATACCAAGTACATCGTCAACCTTGACAGTCTCAGGGTTAGGGAAATCAGCCTTAGAAGGAACATCGTTATAACTTACAGGCCATGTCATAGGAAGACGACCAGAAGGATTCTCCTTACCCGTCAAGATGTCAGCAACACAGTTACCACCCTCCTGACCAGGCAACCAAGACAGCAATACAGCATCAGGACCGCCAATCCAACTCTTGGTCTCAATAACGCCACAAACATTCAAGATGACAACCACCTTCTTACCAGCCTTATGGAAAGCGTTGCAAACGCCAGAAATCATATCCTTCTCCTCCTTGGTAAGATTGAAGCTATCAGAAATCTTTCGATCCAAGAACTCACCAGACGACTTACCAATAGTGATGATTGCCAAATCGTTGTTCTTGACGGCAGCAGACATATTCAATTCAGCAAGGCTCATCTCAGGGATGAAGTGACCCGGCAAGAAAGCCTCCAAAGGATTCTTTGGCTTTGGCAAGTTCGCCTTTGCCTTTGGAGCATACTCTATGTATGACTTCTGGATGTCGCCATCCACCTGATAGCCAGCATTCTTCAAACCATCCAACAAACTTACCACATAAGCATGGTTAACATTGCCGGAACCAGTACCACCAGCTATGAAATCATAAGAAGTATTGCCGAAGAGAGCGATGTTCTTAATCTTCTGAACGAGTGGCAATACATTCTTGTTATTCTTCAATAACACCATTCCTTCGGTAGCGGCATTGCGAGCTACCAAAGCATGTCCCTTCAAATCAGGGTTGTTGTCAGCAACATACTGCTTGAAACGAGGAGTCTGCATGATATACTCCAAGATATGGCGTACATTGCGGTCGAGGATTTCCATCGACAGGCGACCATTGAGCACAGCCTTGCGAATCTCCTTCACCTGTTCTGCCTTACCTGGCATCAACAGGTCGTTACCCGCTTCCATCTGGGCAGCTGCGCTAATACCACCAAACCAGTCGGTCATCACCATACCCTTGAATCCCCACTCATGGCGAAGAATCTCTGTTATCAAGTCACAACGCTCGCTAGACATCGTACCATTGATGAGATTGTAAGAAGTCATCACTGTCCAAGGCTGAGCCTCCTTGATAACGATTTCGAAAGGTTTCAAGTAAATCTCACGGAAAGTACGTGGATTACCGATAACATTGTTACGAGTACGATTAGTCTCCTGGTTGTTCAGTGCGAAGTGCTTCAACGAAGTACCGACATCGTTGCTCTCGATACCATTCACCATAGCAGCACAAATGGTACCAGCCAACAATGGGTCTTCTGAATAATACTCAAAGTTACGACCACAAAGAGGATTACGCATAATATTGGTAGCAGGTGCCAACAAGACATCTACGCCATAATGCTTCACCTCGTCTCCCATAGAGGTACCTACGGAATACACCAAGTCTTTGTTCCAGGTAGAACTCATCACTGTAGCCACAGGGAAGTGGGTACAGTAGAATGTCTTATCGGTATTCTTGCGCTTAGGGTCGATGCGAAGACCAGCAGGACCATCGGCTACAACCGTAGCTGGAATGCCCAGACGCTCAATACCATTCACCTGACCTGCGGCACCCTGTACCAACTGACCTTGGTTACCAATGGTAGCCTCCATCTGGCTCTCATACTTACCCGAAGAACCTACCACCAACTGAATCTTCTCATCGAGAGTCATCGCATTGATGACATCCTGGATAGGAGACACACCCAACTTCGGGTTCTGTGCTTGCACTACGAAAGTCGCAGAAAAAAGCACACATGAAGAAACTAATAATTGTTTTATCATTGTCTATACCTTGTTTTAAAAAAAATATTTTATTAAGCTATTACTTGAAAAACTTATTTTATCATTTGAAAATCTTCTGTGCGAACTCTGTAAGATACACACGCCAGTTGCGCCAGATGTGGCCGCCCTCGGTCTCCATATAGGTATATTTATACCCCTTCTCATCGAAATAGCGACGCAAGCCGGCTGTACTCTTATACAAGAAGTCGGTCTTTCCCATACCTATCCAATACAATTTTGGCTTGTTCTTAAACAAGGTTACCAACTGCTGCTTCGCCTCCTCGTCCTCTTGCAGCATCTTATAGAAATCGGTGCGAAAATCGCCAGTCTTTCCCACATGCAAACCAGCGGAGAAGAGACCAACGTAATCAAACTTATTAGGGAAACGGCGAGAGATGTCAAAGGAGTGTCCACCACCCATTGACAAACCGCAGATGGCACGATGCGCCTTATCCTTGCCCACCTTGTAATGGCTCTCCACATAGTTCATCACATCAGGGAAGCTCTCATCCATCGTAGCCACCGCCTTGGCACCTTGGTAACCATTGAAAGAAGGCACATACATACCTGCCGACCATTCGCCAGGAGCAGCCTGACAGTTAGGGTTGCCATTGGTCATCACCACGACCATAGGCTTTGCCTTGCCCGTGGCAATCAAATTATCAAGAATATGCTGTGCACGTCCTAAAGTAGTCCAGGCATCCTCATCGCCACCAGCGCCATGGAGCAGATAGAGTACAGGATAATCCTTGCCCTTGTCATAACCTGCTGGAGTATAGACCGTCATACGACGCTGCATCTTGAGCGTAGGACTATCATACCATACCTTAGACACATTTCCGTGAGGCACTTCGTTAACGGTATAGAGGTCACCACAGTCGCCTTTCTTGTCAGACAAGATAAAAATATTGGTTTCCGAAGTGATGTCACGAGTGATATAGACGCTTCCTGGATCCACAATCTTCACACCATCCAAGATGAGATTATAAGAATAAAGCTCAGGAGAAAGATTAGTACTGGTAAAGCTCCATACTCCCTTGTCATCCTTCACCAAGTCTGCCACTCCCGGTGCATCATACTTTCCCACAGGGGTATCAATCTGCTTGGTAGGCAAGAAGTCGCCCGTAATCTGCACTTTCTGTGCATTGGGAGCCTTGAGACGGAAGGTTACTGTATGGTTGGCGTTTACCTCTGGAGATACCACAGGTACGTTGTCGAATAAAGCTTGCTGTGCAAAGCTGCTCATGCTCAAGAGCAAGGCTGTTGCCAAAAATGTTATCTTTTTCATTATGATGTTGCTTGAAATTACTTAAAGATTTTCTGGGCAAACTCACCCAGGTAGATGCGCCAGTTGCGCCAGATATGACCGCCATCGGTCTCCATATAGGTGAACGGATAATGGTTCTTGGTCAGTTTCTCTCTAAAGGCGGTATTGTCCTTAAACAGGAAGTCGGTGTTGCCGATACCAATCCAGAAGAGCTTTGGCTTGGCAGCAAACAAGTCTGCCAACTTCTTGTCGAAGTTATCATAGATGTACTCGTTGGCGCCACCACTTCTTTGTTCCTTGCCAATGGCTGCCGAGAAGAGCCCCACATAACCAAAGGTCTTAGGATTGTTGATGGAAATGTAAAGGGAATGGAAGCCACCCATAGACAAACCTGCTATGGCACGGTTCTGACTATTTGCCAAAGTGCGATAACGGGCATCCACAAACTTCACTACCTCAGGGAAAGATACCTCGAAAGAGCCCTCCATGGTCTTAGGCAATCCCAATGTAGGAACTATCAGATTATCCGAAGTCTGTCCTGGAGCTGCCTCCTGAGAGATATTGCCATTGGTCATGACGACGATCATTGGCTTCGCCTTGCCTTGCGCAATGAGGTTATCGAGGATTTGCGAAGCACGTCCCAAATCCATCCACGCTTCCTCGTCGCCACCGATGCCATGCAAGAGATAAAGCACAGGATATTTCTGCTTGCTGGTCTCGTAACCAGCAGGAGTATATACTGTCATACGGCGAGTAAGGCCAGCTTTGGCATCATCATACCAGACCTTTGATACGGTTCCATGCGCTACCTTGTTGACCTTGTAGAGATCTGCCTTTCCCCCGCCTATCAAAAAATAGTTGGAAACGTTGGCGATGTCACGCACGGTATAGACGTTGAGATGGTCGGTAACACTGGCGCCATCCACCATCATTGTATAGCTATAAAGCTCTGGTGCCAAAGGAGCAGTGGTTGTAAAAGACCACACACCCTTCTCATCCTTCTTCAAATCGGCTACTCCAGGCATATCATACTTACCCATCGGGGTATCAACTTTCTTAGTTGGCAAGAAGTCACCTGTTATCTGTACTTTATGTGCCTCTGGTGCCATGCAGCGGAAAGTAACGGTCTTGTCTGCATGAATCTCAGGAGATAGAGGCATCTGTCCTCCGAACAAGGCTTGCTGTCCGAAGGCAGATCCACAAATCGCACATAATGTTATTGCTAATATCGAAAATCTTTTCATTGGATATAACGTTTTACTTTTTATATTAATTACCAAAACTCTATTATCTTTTTCAATAACTGTTGATTATTCAAAAACTATTGCTTGATTAAAGATATCTACCTTCCTATTCAAGGCTTTACTTGGCGATGGCAGCAAACTTAATCTTAAATGATCCTTTACCAGCCGCTCCATCTACACCACTCTGGGTTTTAAGGTCAGCGCCCTCGAATGAGAATAAGTCTTGTCCCCCTGCATCCTTAGCGGTAGAGATGATGATCTTACCTGCCGTGATGTATTGTGCGACACCAGCCTCATCCACGAAGTAACTACCACCCTTGACATTGTATTGAGGTAAAGCATAACCATTGCCCATCAACCAAGGCTCTGAAGCATTCCCTTGAATGGTATATTCACCAGCCAAGTCTGTATGACCGAGCTGATTGGCATTCACGGCTTCCAGATAAGCAGCAGGCTGACCTTCTGGATTTTTGATAGAGATGATATACTTGGTAGCATTAGGATTCACGACGACAGGAGCACCCGTTGACCAATCGACAATCTGAGTTGGAGCGATAGTAAGAGTATAGCCCGATGCCTCTGGGTCATCCTGTCCCACGACGAAGGCAAGCTCTCCAACATAATTCAACTTCACTCGCTGACCGGCGGCATTGGCAAACAAACCGTTCAAGTAATACTTGCCCCCGATAAGAGATACGTCGATGTCGCCACTCTTCATTGCCTCACCATTCACCTTGACCACACAAGTTTTGTTAGCCACGGTCTTAGCTACGGTATAAGAGGCAGCGGGAAGAATCCACTCGGTACTACCAAAACTAACCTGAATGGTGGTTCCCTTTACATCTTTTATATCTACATTGAGTGCCTTCACGCCTTTCTTTAACTTCGTGGTAGGCTGCACGGTAGCCTCTTGCGATGTATAATTCTGCATATCTGCATATACTCCCTGCATACCATCAAGAGCATCGTTATCGCAGGCTGTGAAACACAGCCCTGCAATAAACAGACTAAATATTGAACCTATATATTTTTTCATATCAATATCATTTAAATATCAGTTAATTAGAAGATTACCATCCCGTATTCTGCTGGATATTAGGATTCAATTCTCTTTCCTTCAAAGGAATAGGAAGCAACATGTGCTTGTCTTGGAATCCGAAAGTAGAATTGGAGAAATCCCAACTTACGCCCTTGGAAGAGTAGTTAGGAATTTCCTTACCCTGTGAACCCAAGGCTTTCTTGGCATCACCCCAACGTACCAAGTCCTGGAATCGGGTACTTTCCAGACAGAGTTCCAAGCGCTTCTCTGTCTTGATGTCGTCCAAGGTAACGCTAGTCAATGGAGTCTCCTTGGCACGTTCACGAATCTGGTTGATGTCATAGAGAGCCTTGTCTGGCTGACCAGCCTGTAAGTTTGCCTCGGCAGCCAGGAGGAGTACTTCGGCATAACGCATAATCTTTCGGTCGGTATATTGAAATCCCTGGAAGTAGGAGGCATCCATGATGTTGTCACTCTTCAATGTGCGGTTCTTGAAGAAGAGGTAGCCTTCACATCCATAGATGTTCTGACCAGGATTCAACTTCACACCGTATGCTGCCATCTGATCACTGTTGAGCAGGGTCTTCTGCAAACGATATCCATTCTTGCCCTCTGCTTTTACAAATGCATCATAGAGAGACTTGCGAGGATTCAAGAAGCCGTAGGTTCCCAGAGCCACTTCGTCGGCAGCCTTGCCTTCGAGCGTCATATTGCCAGTACGCCATCCTTGCATCAGGAAGGTCATGTCCATCTGGGACCAAGTCTGCTCCTGGTCGTTACGCCACTGCAATTCGAGCATAGACTCACAGTTGTTGTTGTTGACGGCATGAAACTGCATGTCATAGTCGCCACGGAAGAGGTCGTACTTCTTGGAATCCACCACCTCATTGAGTACGGTTGCAGCCTCCTGATACTTTTTCTGGAAGAGATAAGCCTTGCCTAAATAAGCCTTTGCCACTTCCTGGGTAACACGCATACCCATCTCCTGATCGTCCTTGTTCTTCTTGGAAGGCAAGGCATTCATGCCGATAGCCTCTTTCAAGTCTGCCTCCACAACAGCCCAAAGTGCCTCTGGAGTACTGTTTGGCCGACGGTACTCATCTGTAGCCAAGAGATGATCTACCAATGGAGCTGTACCCCAAAGGGTAACCAGCTCGAAGTTAGCCCAAGCACGGAAGAAATAAGCCTCGGCTATGGCACGTTTCTTGACTTCCGTATCATTAGCCACCTTCTCTATGATGAGGTTTGACTGATAGATGACACCATAGAGACCCGAGAACAGACCCTCGACATTGCCGTTGCTAGAATCGAAGGTATATTCATTCAACTGCTCGTATGAGTTGTTGTCGCCACGACTACCACCGCCACACCAAGCATCATCCGAAAGCATATTCTTGGTAAAGAACCAAGTAAAATACAATCCCTTCACACGGCTATACATGGCAGCCACCGCCTGCTCGGTCTGCTCATTGGTCTTGTAGAAATCATCCTGACCACCCATATTGCCATGCTTTGCTATATCGAGTCTGTCTTCACAACCGGCAAATAACACTGCCACAACGAGAAGCAGACTATATATGATATTCTTTTTCATAATTTCCTAATGTTATTATATATATAGAATATGTATAGTGTTAGTTATATGAACCTCCAGACCTTAGAACTCCAAGTTGAAGCCCATTACTACCTTCCTTGAGGTTGGATAACCGCCTTTGTCGATACCCATACCCACTACACTATTGGTAGAAACCTCAGGGTCGAAGCCTGGGTACTTGGTGATGGTGAAGAAGTCATCGAGAGACATATAGAGGCGCAAGTTACTGATTGCAACCTTCTTGAGAAGAGTCTTCGGTAAACTGTAGCCCAACTGAATCTGCTTAATCTTGAAATAAGATCCATCATATACCATTGCGCTGGATGTAGCATACTTGTCCATATTGTTGGCACCAGCACGTGGCTTGCTACCATTAGGATTGCTCTCCGTCCAACGGTCGTCATAGAAGAGTTCCTTCATCTTGTTGACCATAGGGAAGTCGGTACGGTTGATACAGTTGAATATCTTGTTGCCTGATGCACCAGAACCAAATACTGCCAAGTCGAAACCTTTGTAAGCTGCGGTCAAGGTGATACCATAGGTGAAGTTTGGAATGGCACTACCCAAGTCCATCTTGTCATCATCGGTCAGATCACCACTATCGTTCAGGTCGGCAAAAGTTGGATCGCCCGTCTTTGGGTCTATACCTGTAAACTGATAGCCACGGAAGTAATACACAGGATAGCCCTTCTCGAAGTATGTGAGAGGCACATTCATAAAGGTAGTACCCTGCAAACGAGTCAAGGATGGGTCGAGATAGGTAACCTCGTTCTTCAAGGTAGCGAGGTTGCCACGTACACTGTAGCTGAAATTACCGATGTTGTCTCTCCAACCGAGTTCAAACTCGAATCCCTTGTTGCTTACGTTACCAGCATTGATAGGAGATGTGGTGCCGCCGATAACCAAAGATGGAGTGGTACCACCCACGAGCAAGTCCTTGGTCTTCTTCACGAAATAGTCCATGCTGAAGTTCATTCTGCCAGCAAAGAGGAGCGCATCAATACCCAAGTCGGTCTGCTCTGATGTTTCCCACTTCAGTTTATCGTTACCCATACTAGATGGACTAACAGACGTTGTATAATTATTACCAGGAACTAACGGATAAAAGCTACCCTGCGCCATATCGGTGCTGTAGGCATAGCCACCCAAGGAAGCCAAGCTACCATTCTGGCCCCAGCTGGCACGCAATTTCAAACTAGCCACAACATCTCTTAAAGGCTCGAAGAACTTTTCCTCAGAAATGGTCCAACCTCCAGACACAGCTGGGAAATATCCCCAACGATTGGTAGCTGGAAGCTTAGATAAGTCGGCAGCATCTGCACGGAGGGAAGCCTGCAGATAATAACGGTTCTTATAATCGTAACTCAAACGACCAAAGTAAGAATACTTGGCTGAGCGACTTTTCTCACCACCTACAGACTTGGTAGCAGAAGCGGATGCGAAATTCAGATAGTAGAACAATGGATTGTTTTTCTTGATAGCGTCTTCACCATTAGCCTGCAAGCCACCCTGCACGTAATCGTAGGTAGATTCCTGGAAAGACATACCAACCATGGCATTCACGGTATGGTCACCGAGTCTCTTCATATAGTTGGCAAAGTTTTCCCATTGATAATAGATAGAGGTAGAAGAAGATGCACTCTGATCTACATAATCACGGCTTTGCGTTGCATTTCCATAGAAAGGAAGTGAAGTGGAAGAACTGCGAGTACCCGACAAACGGTAACCAAAGCGAGAAGTAATCACAAGATCCTTGATAGGCTTGAAATCTGCATAAATGGAACCATTCACATTGAATCCACTGTTGCGAGATATGCCATTGTCACGCATCACGAATGGGTTGAACTGCTCACCTGCATAGAAAGCAGACACACCATAGTAGTTACCAGCCGCATTGGTCAAGAGATGCTTTCCGCTTGCCAAGGCACTAGCAACATGAGTAGGCAAGTTTCCACCCTCGTATGCAACGGGGGTCAATGGATCCATAGAAAGCACAGCTGCCATCATAGAACCATACTCAGAACCCTCTGAAACAGAACGAGCGTTATATTTTTCAATCTGGTTAGTAGTGCCCACCTTCAACCATGGCTTGATCTGATATTCCGCATTGATGGTAGCGGTGAGACGACGATAGAGATCATTATTACCTCTTACCATACCATCATTGTCAAGATAAGTAAGCGAAAGATAGTAGTTGCCATTTTGGTTACCACCCGTAAAGCCCAGGTTGTGCTTCTGCATCTTACCCTTGCCATAGATGGCATCTACCCAGGAGGTATTGGTTGTTCCATCCCAATTCTTCAAGAGATAATCCTCGGTAAAGGTCTTACCTTCTTTCATATATTGGATATATTCTTCGGCATTGAGCAACTTAGGCTTTTTAGCAAGCGATTCGATGGCATATTGGAAATCATATGTAATCTTTCCACTACCCACAGTACCCTTCTTCGTAGTAATGAGAACTACACCATTACCAGCCTCTGCACCATATATGGCAGCAGAAGCGGCATCCTTCAATACTTCCATAGATGCTATGTCATTAGGATCGATACCACTAATATCGCCTAGGCGCACACCATCTACTACATAGAGAGGATCGGAAGAACCATTGGAAGAGAAACCACGGATACGAACGGTTGGTGATGAACCCGGACTAGCAGAAGAAGAGACAATCTGTACACCTGCGGTCTTACCCTGAAGAGCAGACTTGGCATTGGTGATGGTACGATTCTCCATATCCTCTTTCTTCACCTGAGAGATGGCACCTGTTACAGAACTCTTCTTCTGAACGCCATAGCCTACAACCACCACATCGTCGAGTACCTTGTTGTCTTCATTTAATGTAATCTTGAGTCTGGAAGAGTTGGCTAATACCTCTTTATTCTTATAGCCAAGATAAGAGAAGATAAGGGTCTTACCTTTTTGCACCTGGATCGTAAAGTTACCATCCATATCAGTTACAGTACCACCCTTGTTGTCTCCCTGCACACGCACGGTAACACCAATCAAAGGGTCGGCATTTTGGTCAACTACGAGACCAGCGACTTTCATCAGTTCCTGCGCCAAGGCAGCAGAACCGGAAATCATTAATAAGAACACGAAGGTTAGGAACCTTCTGTAATCATTCATTTTTCTCATAGATTTTTCTCATTAAGATAATACTTTATTAGTTGAGCTTTTATTCTTGTAAATCTGTTAGTTAATTGTTTACGGCTGCAAAGGTAGTACTTTTTATCATACACCTTTTTCTAACTTGTTTTCTTGTGTTACGTTTTTGTTCAAAATGGGGTTTTCTATATGTTCAAAAACTTGCTTATTTGTTTAAAAAGCCTTATAATCTTTGTATATATCAGGGTTTTATAGTACTTTTGCAGCAACTATCAAAACCATCGATTATGAAACGAACAAAGGTATTTTATAACGTACTCATCCTCTTGGCAACCCTTCTTCTTACTGCTTGCCAGGACCAAAAAGACATCCCCGTAGTCTCTTCACCCGAGAAGAACCTCGTCCTGTCTGATCATATCTCCAACCAAAAGGTGATGAGCGGATGTATCGAGGAGAGTATGGAAGAATCACCCCATATCCACCTAAGCTACAAACAAAACAGCTTCAGCATCGCCTTTTCGGCCATCGACTACAGCGACTACAAGCACATCCACTACTTCTACCAAATGGCTGGATTCGACAATACATGGATTGATGCCGGCAATAACAACGAGGCGTACTACTCTAATCTGCCTGCTGGCAACTATACCTTCAAGGTCAAGATGGTAGGCAACGACTCCGACAATACCATCGCCGAAAAAAGCATACTGGTAAGCATCGCCCCTGAGCCTTGGAACTCTTGGTGGGCTTGGTGCCTATACCTTATTATAATGGGATGTGTCGGCTTCGTGATCTATCGACAGAAGATGCGCATCAGCATCGAGAAGAACATGGTTCAAAAGGCTAAGGATGAGAAGGAGCAGGAACAGCGCATCAACAAGATGAACATGAGTTTCTTCGTCAACATCTCGCATGAGTTCCGGACACCACTCACCATGATTTCGGGACCAGTGGAACAACTCTGTGAAAGTGAAAGCATCAACAAGCACGACAAGTTGCTATTGAACATCATCAACCGAAGCGTGGATAGAATGCTGAGACTCGTCAACCAGTTGCTCGACTTCAACAAGTTGGAGAACGACACACTCCGCTTGCACGTCAAGCAAACCGACATTATCACCGAGATGAAACGCATCATGGACCTCTTCATCGTGAATACAGAGGAGAAAGGTATCACCTTGAACTGTCACGGACTAGAAGGTTCCTACCTGATGCTTCTGGATTCCGACAAACTGGAAAAGATTATCAACAACCTGATGTCCAACGCCATGAAGTTTACTCCTCGTGGCGGTAAGATAGATGTATCTTTCGACACCGGTACCACTAACAAGGGAGAACAGATCATCACCATCACGGTGGCTGATACAGGCAAGGGAATCCCACAGAATGAGGTGGAGAATATCTTCAAGCGATATTATCAGTTGAACAACCAGTCCACAGGCACCATCAACTGGGGTACTGGCATCGGACTCTACTATGCCCGCAGCCTAGCCGTCCTTCACCATGGCGATTTAAAGGCGGGCAATCGCAAGGACTGCCAGGGAGCCATCTTCACCGTTACCCTGCCTACCGATGAGAGCCTCTATGCCGCCAACGAGAAAGCCCTTTTGGAGCAAGACCAGAAGATGGCTTTTCCACTGCACGACAGTCAGAAAGTGGCAGACAAGGTAAGTCAAGATAACAGTACAGACAACCGTCCGAAAATACTCATCGTAGATGACGACACCGAAGTGGTGCATTATCTTCGCACCCTCCTGGCATCATCCTATCGCATCATCTATCGTTTCGATGCCGAGAGTGCCTTGAAGGCGACAAGGGAGGAAGAACCTAGCCTCATCCTCAGCGATGTGGTGATGCCGGGAATGAGCGGCTATGATCTCTGCAAGGAAATCAAGCAAGACATCCAACTCTGCCATATCCCAGTCATCCTGGTAACGGCAAAGACCACCACCGAAAACCAAGTGGAGGGTCTGAACAGTGGAGCAGATGCCTACGTTACCAAACCATTCACCCCCAAGGTTCTCCTGGCAATGATCAACTCGCAACTCACCAACCGTGAGAAGACCAAGACCATCCTAACCAACGCTACGGAGACCGACAAGAACGTGGAAGAAGTGCTGTCGCCACAAGACAAACTCTTCATGGACGAACTCTATCATATGATGGAGCAGGAACTAGCCAACTCGGAATTGGATGTCAACAAGGTAACGAAACTGATGCACATCTCCCGCACAAAGCTCTACTACAAGGTCAAGGGACTCACAGGAGAGAATCCAAGCGTCTTCTTCAAGACCTATAAGCTCAATCGTGCCGCCACCCTCATCGTGGAAGGCAAGTACAACATCTCGGAGATTGCCTACATGACGGGATTCAACACCCTCTCCCACTTCTCAACCAGCTTCAAGAAGCAATTTGGATGTACACCGAGCGAATATAGTAAGAAAACTTATTAAATTTTGATGCGAAATAAGCCTATTATGGGAAAAATTGCTTATCTTTGCAGAGGATAATCAAAAAAGTTGTATCAGTCTAATAATCAGCATAG
>ULTZ01049804.1_pt1 | contig 12752 bp, 10 predicted proteins | sample 1957981 | NCBI WGS metagenome assembly ULTZ01 (sample SAMEA4835745, study PRJEB28245) | human gut metagenome | biome: gut microbiome; material: fecal sample | place: Denmark | collected 2008
AAGTCCGAGCGCGTGCGGGTGTGGCTCTGCGGGCAGCCGACGGTTCTGGTGCGCAACGGCGTGATTTGCGAAAAGCAGCTGCGCGCCTGTGCGGTGGATTTGAACGACTTGATGGAAGCCATACGCGCCGGCGGCATCCTTGACCCGCTGGAGGTCGGCACGGCGGTACTCGAACCGGGTGGGAACATCTCCGTCTTTCCGAAGGCGGACAGCCGCCCGCTTATGCCCAGCGACTTGGGCAAGATGCCGCCGAAGGAGGGGCTTCCGCTGCCGCTGATCTTGGACGGCGAAGTGCAGACGGAAAACCTGCAGCGCGGGCAGTTGAGCCTCAGCTGGCTGATGGGGCAGATTCGCGCGCTGGGGTTTGAGGGCGCGCAGGACGTGCTGCTGCTGTGCCTGAACACGCAGGGAATGCTGCTGGCGCAGGGGAAGGGGCGGACGCAGGTGCAGACGCATCAGGCGCTGCCGCCGCAGAAGGTGGTGTGGTGAATGAAGACCGGGGTGTGGATTTCGCTGATTCTGCTTGCGCTGACGATTGGGCTGGGCGTGTGGAGCGGGGAAGAAGTGCGCGCGCTGTCCGAGGAATACGCGGCGAGCGCTGAGGAACTGCGGACACTCGCGGAAGCGGAGAATTGGACGGGCGCGGAGGCTGCGCTGCAAAAATGCCAGAGCGTGTGGAAACAAAAAGTGCCGTGGCTGCAAACGCTCATCAATCATGATGATGTGGATGCAGTGACCACGGCACTGAAAAAAATCGAAGCAGGGATTTCGTCGCGCGAACTGCCCTTGTGTCTGGAGGCGTGCGCCGAATTGGGGGAACACGCCGAGCATCTGTATCACCGCGATGCGCTGACATTGGGCAATGTGTTGTAAGCACCACGGGTGCTTCATGGCTAAACACGCGGACACAGCATGAAGAAGTCACCCACTCAATCGTGCGAAAGGGTCAAGGGACAACGTCCCTTGCAGAGGCGAAATCCTTTACGTTCCCGACTGCACGGTAATCAAGTGAATTTCCGGCTGGCAGAATAACCGCGCCGGAAGTCCCGTTGTGCCGACACCGCGCGAAATCAGCAGCCACGAACGGTTCTCCAGCAAAAGACCGCTCTCGTAGCGCGACGGTACGCCGTTGAAGTTGAACGCTTCTTCCAGAAACGGAATCTGCCCGCCGTGCGTGTGCCCGAACAGCCCCAAATCAAACCAGTTCCCGCGTCCGTTGCGGTCGGTCAGGAGGAGCGAGGACGAAATCACCGACGGGTTGTGCGCCAGAAAGATGACGAAATCCTTCGAGTTGACTTGCGCCGCCACGCTCTTCGCATCGTCCATCTCCGTGCTGACGTCGTCGATGCCTGCAATGTAGATGTCGCTCGTGCCGATGCGCAGGGTCGCGACTTCATTGCACAGCAGCGTCACCCCCGCTTTGGACATTTTGTTCCGCAGTGTGGATGGCTCCTCGTCCTTCTCCAACGGGCTGCGGTCGCATTCGCCCACGACGGCGTACACCCCGTAGTTGCTCGAAATGCGCCGCGGCAGATTCTCGAAAAACGCCGCCGCTGACCACTTGTCGCGCGCGTAATCGCCGCCCAGCAGCACAATGTCCGCATTCAGCGCATTGATGCGGTTGATGAGCGACGACAGCCGCGCGTCCGAAAACATCTGTGTCCCGTAGTGGATGTCGGAGACGTAGACGATGCGCAGCTGCCCAATGCTCGCAGGCAAATCCTCGCAGGTGATGGCGGTCTGCGTCGTCCGCAAGGTGTACGGCTCGACAAACGGGTACAGCACGCACAGAATCAGCCCCAGAATCACCAGCCGCTTTGTCCACCGCCGCCGCTTCTCGCTCTGCGGCTGATACGCGCCCGCCCGCTGGGAGACATAGGGTTCGTCGTTGTCGCCGGGAAAGAGCCAGCTTTTGCGCATGGCGGAAACCTCCTTTGTCGGGGGGACATCATCAAAACAGCTTCGGAAACAATCAACGATGGGAGCGGAAACCGAAGGGTGGAGGGGTAATCGGAACCCCTCCTCGCGCCTGCAGGCGCGAAATCCCTGCTTACGCCAGCAGCAGCATCAGCGGCAGCGTCAAAATCGAGAATGCTGTTGACAGCGCCACTCCGCGCGATGCCAGCGAATTGTCGCAGTGGTACATTTCACTCTGCATGGCCGTCGTCGCCGCGCAGGGCATGGCGGTGCAAATGTACAGCACGCTCACTACCGCCGCGGGCAGACCCGTGAAGCGCAGCAGCAGCACCGCCGCCGGGAAGATAATCAGCCGCAGCGCGCACGCCAGCAGCAGCTTCCAGTCCTGCAGGTGTGCGAAGCGAAGATCAATCAGCCGCGCCCCGATGACGAACATGGCAAGCGGCGTCGTCACATTGCCCATCATCGACAGCGCGTCGTTGATGAAACCCGGCAGCCGCCAGCCCGTCAGGAACAGCACAAGACCAACAAGCACCGCAATCAGCGACGGGTTTGTCAGCAGCTTCTTGGGCTGAATCGCACTGATGCCGCCGAAGAAGAACGAGCCGAACGTCCAGCACATCAGGTTGAACGCGCCGACGAACACGACGGCATAAATCAGCATATCCTCGCCCAGCGTTGCAATGACGACCGGGTAGCCCATGTAGGCGCTGTTGGACAGCATGGACAGGTTCGTCAGAACGCTGCGGCGCTCGTTCGGCTCGCTGCGGTAGAGGAAGTAGGCAATCAGCCCGCTCAGAATCATGATGGCAAGGCTGATGAAGAACACGAGAATCAGGTCATGAATCAGCTCAGGACTGGCATCCTTCTGCAAGCCGTAGAGCGTCAGGGCGGGGAGGGCGAAGTAGAGGACGATTTTATTGAGCGTGGAAATGCCGTTTTCGTCAACGAGCTTCCCCTTCGCCGAGAAGAAGCCGCAGAAAATCAGCAGAAACAGGGTGATAACCTGCAAAAAGACAGCCATAAACTACATCCTTTCTGAAATGCGTATTGACAAGCGCAAGTCGATATTGTACACTATTTCAGAAGAATGTCAAGGGAATCATAGCATATTTCCTTGAAAAATGGAGGAAGAAAAAATGGCTGATTTCCGCACCTTTGACCCCTGCAATCTGCTTGCGCCCGTTCCGGCGGTGATGGTTAGCTGCCGTGCGCCTGAAGCGGATGCCAAGCCCAATATCGTTACTGTCGCGTGGGTCGGCACGATCAACAGCGAACCGCCGATGATGTCCATTTCGGTACGCGGAAACCGCTTCAGCCATGACCTGATTGCAAAGAGCGGCGAGTTTGTGGTGAATCTGGTGGATGAAACCCATTGCAAGGCGCTGGATTTCTGCGGCGTCCGGTCGGGGCGCGACGTGGACAAGTGGCAGGAGTGCCACCTTACGCCCATGCCCGCGCTGAACATGGATTATGCCCCCGCGATTGCCGAATGTCCGGCGTATCTGGCGTGCAAGGTGGTGCAGCAGTTGGAACTGGGCAGCCATACGATGTTCGTGGGCAAAATCGTCGGTGTGCAGGTGCGGGATGACCTGTTTGCGGCGGACGGATCGCTGCATCTGGAAAAGGCGGGGCTGGTGACGTACACACATGGCACATACCAGAAGGCGGCGGACGTGCTGGGCTTCTTCGGTTACTCCGTCGCGCGCCCGGAGGTACTCAAGCGGCGGATGGACGCGCTGACGAAGTAATACTAATTCTCATCTAAAGCATGTCATTCGCACAGCATCTTTTCCGCCCCGGCTTTGCTTCGTTCCGCTCGCGTGTACCTCCAGTACGCCTCGCTTCACTCAGCTTTGCCGGAACGAAAAAACTGCTATGCTCGATGTCATGTTTTAGAATCGAATTAGTATAAATCCAATTCAAAGGGGGCGGAAGCCCTCTTTTTTGATGCGCTTATTCCGCGCGCCGCCGCTTCGTCGGACGAGACGAGTGAATCCACCGCAGCCCAGAAATCATGTCAAACTGCATTAGCGTATCCTCCAGCATATGAATAGGAAGAAACTCGCTCAATGACGTGCGCCCCAGTCCTCCCGCAGCATCGCCCACAGCTCCACATCGTGGAAATTGCCCTTGTTGAACACCTTGCCGCGCAGTGTCCCTTCGTGGCGCATACCGCATTTTTCCATCACGCGCCCGCTGGCGGGGTTGTCGCACTCGTGCATCGCCTCGACGCGGTGGAGGCGCAGGACGGTGAAGCATTCGCGCAGCACCGCTGCCAGCGCTTCGGTCATCAGTCCGCCGTTCCAGCAGGAGCGGGCGAGCGAATAGCCGAGTTCCACCACGCTGTCCGCGTCGTTGTAACTCATGAAGCCAATCGTGCCGACGACGCGGTTCGTTTCGCGCAGCACGATGCCCCAGCTGGACGGCGCGCCGCTGTGGTACTGGCTGATGATGTAGCGCAGGCAGCTGCGCGTATCCGCCATCGACTTGTGCGCATCCCAGAGAACATGCCGAGCGACTTCGGGGTCGCGGGAGTAAGCGAACATATCCGCCGCATCGCGCATCGTCAGCGGACGCAGAAGCAGCCGGTCGGTCGTCAGGCGCGGCAGGGACGCGAAGTAATCCGCTGCGGGAATCGGCTCATTCGGCGGATTGCGGTGGGAGAGCCATTGCCCCAGCTTTTCATACATGGCGGAAGAAACCTCCGATGATATGCGGCGAAAACGGCGCAAGCGGCACAGGGGGATTCCCTTGCTGACAGCCGACAACAAGCAGATACACACCCAGCGCCAGCATGAGCAGCATCAGCAGCAGAAAGAGAACATACAGGGGATGACGCTGCTTTTTTCCAGCCATAAAGCACCTCCGTCAGCGAAATTTTCCGAAAAAACGCGCAAAAATCCGTCCCCACGATTGCATTTTGATGAAATATTTGTTACAATAAGCGTGGATGGAACAGAACGCGCGTTTCGCACGTTTATTGTTTGCAGGGTGCGGACAGCAGCTGCTGCACCATCAGGAGCGCCAGCGCGGTCTTGCCGTCGCGGAACGTGCCGTCCATCACCTTCTGTACCGCCTCGGAAAGCGGCATCCGCAGTGTGCAGACGAACTCATCCTCATCCGGATGCGTCTTTCCAGCGTGCAGCCCCGTCGCCAAGTAGAGGTGGATGCGCTCGTTGCAGAAGCCGGGGGTCGTCTCCAGCACGGTCAGCTTGCGCCAGTGGTCGGCGGTCAGCCCGGTTTCCTCGCTCAGCTCACGCTGGGCGCAGACGAACGGGTCTTCATCCACCCCATCGAGCTTGCCCGCCGGAATTTCCAGCGTCAAGCGGCCAACGGCGATGCGATGCTGGCGGACGAGAATCACGTTGCCGTCATCATCCAGCGCGACAATGCCCGCCGCGCCCGGATGGCACGCCACCTCGCGCAGGGCAGTTTCGCCGTTGGGCAGGCGCACATGCCAATGCTCAACGCGGATAATCTTGCCGGGGAAAACGACTTTCCCATCCAAATACTCTTCCGTCAGCTGCTTGTCGTCTATCATGGTCAATGTCCTCCTCAATAATGGGATGATTTTCGCCATAGTGATTCGACAAGAGACGCAAAAAATCCTGCGAATCGCAAGGAAAAATGCGGCAGGGTGCGGAAGATTGACAAACCGCGCCGCTGCGGTATAATAGAATGGCATCAGGCCCGCAAAGGGCAGGAGCAAGGAGGAAACCCAACATGAGAAAATCCGGCGTCAAAGGTCTTGGCCGTCTGCTGTCTGTGCTGATGGTGGCGGCGCTGCTGATGACAACCGCGATGGTTCCGGCGCTGGCGCTGGATCGCTGGGAGGACGTCGTCGTGTCCGTCATTTGGACGGATTCGCAGGGACAGCAGCAGACAACGCAGGCGTTCCCCGTGCCTGACAGCGCGGAACATGCGTATTGGGCGACGCTGGATGCGTCCGCCCTTTTCAGCACGGTTCAGGTGCAGGTTGTATCGTCTGACCCGGCGTATACCTTCTACTTGAAAGATTATGCGTCGGAAATCATGTGGACGCAGGATGCGACTGCCCTTGACCCGATGTATTCGTATGAAGTGGATTATTACTGCAACAGCGTCTATGAAGGGATGTTCCCGTTGTACCTCTCGTCGCAAGGAATGCCCGAAACGCCCGCGCAGGAGAGCGTCAACGTGCCGGTGTACTATGTGACGGAGGATGGCCAGCAGCTGGATTTCCAGTACGCAAGCTGCCTGACGAACGCGACTACCCAAGTGTACGCCAATTCCAGTGTTGTGCCGTGGGATTATCTGCTTGTCAAACCTGCGTCCGGCGTGGTGGATGTGTTTGTGGACAGCATGGGCAACGCGTCGCCGAGCGAGGTGCGCTTTATCTACGCCGTGCCGGAGCAGCCGACCGAAGCGCCGACGGAAGTGCCCACCGAAGCCCCGACCGAGCCGCCCGTTATTCAGGCGGAAGTGACCGTGCTGTATCAGCTGGATGACAACGGCACGATTCTGGACACGCAGTATGTGACGCTGAATCAGGGCGACAACTATGTCACCGCCAATAGCGCGATGACTGCTGGGTATCAGCTTGTCGGCGAGGACACGGTGCATGTGTGGGTGGATAACGGCGGCACGGCGAGTGTGAATCCCGTTGTGTTCCACTATGCCACGCCGCAGCCGGTAACATCCAACATCGACGTGTTCTACTATCACGAGAACGGCACGCTGCTGGACCAGCAGTCGCAGCCGCTGACCGAGGGCGTGAACTACATCTATGCCGCCAGCGACCGCGTGGGCGGGTACGACCTCATCAGCGAAAATCCGCAGACGGTCACGCTGCGTCCTGACGGTACGACCGACTTGGCGAGTGTGTCCTTCTTCTATGCCGACCCGCAGCCGACCGAAGTGAACGTACCCGTGCATTACCTCAATTCCGAGGGCGAGCCTGTTGCGATGGACGACACGCTGACGCTGGGCGAGGGGAGACACCTTGTGACGGCGAATCCGCAGGGCATGGCGGACGGCTATGTGCCGATGCCCGGCACGGAAAGCACGGTGGAAGTGAACGTTTCCGGCGGTATCGCGACGCCGAGCGAGGTGTATTTCTACTATTATATTCCCACGACGGAAGCACCCGCAACCGAAGCGCCGACCGATACCCCTGCGCCGACGGACACGCCCGCCCCGCAGACGATGCTGGTGGCGATTCACTACTTCGACATGAGCGGCGTGGAAATTGCCGACCCGGTGGTGAAGGAACTGCTGCCGGGGACGTATCCGATGATTCCGGAGCGCGAAATCCCCGGTTACGAGCTGGACAGCACGCTGACGCAGTTTGACCTGACGGTGGATGCGAACGGCACGCTGTACATGGATGGCGAAGAAATTCCGGCGGATGCGGTCGGATTCTACTACCACCCGGTGCAGACCCCGACGGAAGTTCCCGCGACGGAAGCGCCGACGGACACGCCTGCGCCCGCAACGGACGTGCCTGCAACGGACATTCCGGCGACGGACGCGCCGACCGATACCCCCGCGCCCGCGCAGCAGTTCGTGACCGTCACCATCCGCTACTACAACACGCTTGGCGAGGAGATTGCCGACGCAAGCGTGGCGGAGCTGATGCCGGGAACGTACCACGTCACGCCCGCGTATGACAGCATTCCCGGCTACGAGCTTGAAAGCAGCTGGACGTCGTTCGAACTGACGATTTACGCGGACGGCACCATTGCCATCAACGGCGACGAAGCGACGGCGGAAGACCTTGCGTTCTATTACCGCCCGATTCAAAGCGCTGCGACGGATGTTCCCGTGACCGAAGCGCCCACGAATACGCCGATTCCGACCGAAACGCCGACCACTGCGCCCACCGAAGCGCCGATTCCCGTCGGGCAGCCGGTCAACCGCTACGCGACCATCAACGGCAATAAGGTGGCGTTCCGCAGTGAGCCCTCGACCAGCAAGAGCAACACGGTCATCAAGCGCTTGGCGAATGGCTCGAACGTCTACGTCGTCAACGAAATGCTGAATGACAAGGGCGAACGGTGGAGCGTCGTCATGGTGGATGGACAGAGCGGCTACATCAAAAGCGAATTCCTGAACATCATGACGCAGGCGGAAAGCGACGCGTATGCCGCATCCACCGGCGCAACGCCTGTGCCGACGGCAACGCCGATTCCGACCGAGACCCCGACGGCAATTCCGACCGAAATTCCAACGGAAGTGCCGACGGCAACCCCGACTGCCGCGCCACAGAACGCGAACATCATCATCCAGTATCTGGACAGCTACGGCAGCCCGGTGGCGAACGCGCAATCGATGACGCTCGCCCCCGGCACATACACCCTGCGCCCGATGCCGACGAATTTGCGGGATGGATATGAGCTGATTCCCGGTAGCGAGCAAATCACCCTGACTGTTTTCCAAGACGGCACGCTGAGCATGGATGCGGCGGATATTGCCTTCTGGTATCGTCAGGTGGCGACCGCCGCGCCGACGCAGACCCCGACCGAGGCTCCGACCCCGACGCCGACCGCTGTGCCGTATGAGGGATATGCCGTCACCACGCGCGAAACCGAAATGCGCACCGGTATCGGCACGGGCAACTACGTTATGGCGACGCTGCAGGCGAATGTGCTGGTGTATGTGAATAGCCAGCTGAACACGGCAGGCGAAACGTGGGACATTGTGACCACGCTGGAAGGGACGTCTGGTTATGTGCCGGACGCGAACCTCCGCTACGTCACCGACGCGCAGGCGCAGGTGTACATTCAGCAGTGGAATCAGTCCCGCAGCACGCCCACGCCCAGCCCCACGCCGTACCTGACGCCTGTTCCCGCGCAGGAGATGGGCTACGCCTACGCCGTGGGCAACAACGTGCCGCTGCGACAGATGGCGGGCGACTTCAGCGCGATTGAGGCGTACCTGATGCAGGGCGAAGTTGTCTACGTCTCCGGGCAGGATTATCTGGGCAGTATGCCGTGGCACCGCGTGCAGTATAATGGGCAGTGGGGCTATGTGCGCTATGACATGCTCCGCTTCATGACGCAGGCGGAAATCGAGGCGTACCTGAACAACCTGAACGCCACGCCCGCACCCACGCTTGTCACCACGCCCCAGCCCTACGACCCAACGAACTACTCCAGCTACGGCTATGTGACTACGACGACCTCGGTCAACTTCCGCCAGCAGCCCAGCATGAACGCGAGCCGTATCAGAAAGCTGTACAACTACGCGTTCTGCTTTGTCCTCGGCACAACGACCGGAACGGACGGCGAAACGTGGTATCATATCCGCTACAATGACCAAGAGGGTTACGTCAACGGAAAATACTTCCATTGGATGACGGTGGAGGAGCTGGAAGAGTTCCTGCAAAGCAGCGAGTACATTCAGGGCATCCAGAATAACACGACGGGGAATGCTACTGCAAAACCGACCAGCGGTCTGATTCCGGAAGAAGACAAGACCATCAACGACTGGAAGGGCAGCGGCGCAACGGTCAGCTATGTGCCGTGGCAAGGCTTTTCAACGCCCGGTCCGCTGACTTCGCCCACAATTGCCCCTACGCAGGAAACCGCCACGCCGACGCCTTCCGCTTCGCCCACACCGACGCTCGAACCGCTGCCCACCGCAGCCACGACATACCCCGTGACGAACGAGAGCGGCAACAGCGGGCTGGTTATCTTCATCGTGATTGCGGTCGTGCTGCTGCTGGGCGGCGGCGGATTTGCCTTCATGCAATACCAGAAGAAACAGCGTGAAGTTGCCATGAAGGCGGCACAGCGCCGCGCACAGGCAGCGCGCAATGCGGATCGTCCGGTTGCGCGTCAGGCGGGTCAGCCGCAGCAGATGCGCACAGGCGCGTACACGACCCCGCAGCAGCGTCCGCAGACGAGCAATGACGTTTCGCCTGTGCAGGTGCGCCCGGCGACACCCGTTCCGCAGACGCAGGACATGCAGAACCGACCGCAAGTCGGTTATCGCACGCCGATTCAGCCCCTGACGAAGCCGCAGGAGACCCCGTCCACTGCCGCGCCGAAGAGCACGACGACGATGGAGAATCCGTATGCGCGCCCGGTGGCGAAATCGGCAGAGGAAACGCCGCGCCATCGTCGCCGTACAGATCAGTATCGCCAGGATGACGACAGCGCAAACCCGAATGGGTAACAGAATATTTGGCAGGAGCAGCACGATTTGCGGGTTGCTCCTGCTTTATTTTGCGAATTAACAATATTATGCTGTTTTTTGTTTGCTAAGTCTGGAATGTTACATTGAAAAAGAAGAACGAATGGCGTGGAAACAAAGAAAAACCGGTTGAAAATTTGCGTACACTGAACGAAAATTACGAAAAATCGAAGGGGGCAACAGAACAGGAATATTCCTGATGCGATAGTTTTAACATTAAAATAACAATACTCAGGAAACTAACAGGCCGTTAACAGATGAAGATGACAAAATTGCCACACGAAAGTATGGCAAAACACACAAAAATGCACCAAATGAGCATAATAAATGTTATTTTTCCGACTTGACAGTTGAAGATTTGATGGTATAATAAACGATGTAAGAACTTGAACTGTGATTTGCCGGAAATCTGGCGAATTACATATCGAGAAACAATAAATGAGTTACATGTGAAGGAGACGTGAACTGTGACAGAGAAGGAACTGCGGAAGCTGGGACGCGCAGAGCTGCTGGAACTGCTGCTGGAACAGGCACGGGAATTTGAAGCACTGGAGCAGCGGCTGAATGCGGCAGAAGCGGCGCTGCAAAGTCGGCAGCTGCAGCTGGAAACGTGCGGCTCGATTGCGGAGGCATCGCTGAAGCTAAACGGCGTGTTTGAGGCGGCGCAGAAGGCCGCGGAACAGTATCAGCAGAACGTCGAGCGGCTGTGCCAGGAGAAAATCAGCGCGGCAGAAAGCCAAGCGCAGGAAATCCTCGCGCGCGCAAAGAAAGCCGCCAATCAGCAGTAAAGAAACATGACAGAAGGGAGGGCGCGCAGGTGTCAGAAGACAAGAATCAGCAGAAAACGGGCAAACAATTGCTCAACGACACGCAGGAAGCGGCGGAACGCGCCCACCTGCTGCGGGAAATGAACCCCACATCCGCACAATTGGAAACGGAACTGAAGCATGAAAAGCGCAAGCACAGCTACAACCGCGCCCTGCGCAGCACGCTCTATACGCTGCTGGTGGTGGCGGCGGTCGCGGTGCTGATTGCAACCATGGTCATGCCCATCCTGCAAATCACCGGCACGTCAATGACGCCGGTGGTCGGGCAGGGTGAAATCACAATGGTCGTGCGCGGGTCAAATCCGCAGCGCGGCGATATTATCGCTTTTTACTACAACAATAAGGTGCTGATTAAGCGCGTTATCGGCCTGCCGGGCGAGTGGGTCAACATCGACGGAAGCGGCAACGTCTACATCAATGGCGAACTGCTTGATGAGCCGTACATCACCGACCGCGCGCTGGGCGACTGCTCCATCACGCTGCCGTACCAAGTGCCGGACGGGCGGTATTTTGTTCTGGGTGATCACCGCTCCACCTCGCGCGACAGCCGAAGCACACTGGTCGGCCCAGTGTCCGAAGAGCAGATTATGGGGCGCGTAACGCTCCGCATTTGGCCGCTGAACCGCATTGGATTCCTGCAATAACGTAAGTACAATACAGCAAGAAGAGGAACACAGGTTCCAGAATCGGAGGATGCTGACATGAACCGCAAACTCATGGAATTAGCAGAAAAATACGTTGCGCAGCGGAAGCGCCGGATGCGTCTGCTCAAGACGGTCACGGCGCTGGCACTCGTTGTCGCCATCTGCACGTCTTATGTGCTGATGATGCCGGGCCTGACGATGGCGGCGGAAACGTACTGCGGGCTGGAGGAGCATACCCACACGGCGGACTGCTATGTGGACGAGCTGACCTGCCTGATTTCCGAGCGCGAGGCGGAGACAGTCTTTACCGATATTATGCGCTGCAGCTTTGAGCCGCACCACCATTCCTCCGATTGCTATAATGCGCAGGGTGAACTCAGCTGCGGCTACTGGGATGGCTACATCCACGAGCATGACGAGAAGTGCTACGACAGCAACGGCGTTCTTATCTGCACGCTGGAGGAGCATCCGATGCACAAGCACACGGATGCCTGCTACAATTGGGAGAAGCAGCTGACCTGCACGCTGCCGGAAAGCGAGGGGCACATCCACACGGATGCGTGCTATCGGGCGAAAGAACCGACTTGCGGTCTGTTTGAGAGCGAAGGGCACCAGCACACGGCGGATTGCGTGACGGAAACGCGCACGCTGATTTGCACCGAGGACGTTGCGACGAACTCCGACATGCCGCATGTCCATGATGACAGCTGCTACGAAGTGACCCGGACGTACACCTGCGGCCTGACGGAAGGCGAGGGCGCGCATCACCATACGGATGCCTGCTATCCGACGACGGAAGAACCGACTTGCGGTCTGTTTGAGGGCGAAGGCGCACACACGCATGATGATTCTTGCTACGAGATGGTGCGCGGCGACCTGAAATGCAAGCTCTATCCTGACCCGGCGAAGGTGCACACGCATTCCGCGTCCTGCGTCGATGCGAAAACCGGCTACTACACTTGCGGCTACATTCAGGTGCTGCGGCATCAGCATACAAATGAATGCATTGTGACGGTGACGGCGGAGGATTCCGGCCATCATCACACGGCGGACTGCTACGAACGCCACTATATCTGCGGCAAAGAAGAGCACACGCACACGACGGATTGCTACTATGACCCGACCCCGAACCCCGATGCGACGGCAGCGCCCGAAGTGACAGCTGAGCCGACGGCAGCCCCCGAAG
>ULTZ01037625.1_pt1 | contig 12727 bp, 17 predicted proteins | sample 1957981 | NCBI WGS metagenome assembly ULTZ01 (sample SAMEA4835745, study PRJEB28245) | human gut metagenome | biome: gut microbiome; material: fecal sample | place: Denmark | collected 2008
ACGCCAGCCGTTCCAACGCCCTGCGGCTTATCCGGACGGAGCGCAGTCACATACACAACACTGCGGAGCTGGACGCATACAAGGCGTGCGGCTTCGAGGAATACGAATACATGGCAAGCTTCGGGGAACGAACCTGCGACATCTGCGGAGGTCTGGACGGGCGGCGGTTCAAGCTTTCTGATAAGCAGCCCGGGGTGAACTTCCCGCCGCTGCACCCGAACTGCAGGTGCACCACGATAGCCGTTGACCCGGACGACGACCTCGAAGACGTAAAGTCCGGGGAGCTGGATTACGAGCAGTGGTATCAGAAGTACGTCGGAGGACGGGCGCCGGAAAAACTCGAGCACCGAGAGGGCACAGAAACCGCCGTGCCGCGCGGTCAGCCGGTTCCGGTGATGCCGGGAGGTGCGCGGAACAGCGCAGGACAGCTCTTGACAACACGCAGTGAGAGTAGTATAATAAAATCCAATGAAAGTGAAACGGCGGTAAACGATGTGCATTACATAGGCAAGATAAATACTGACATATACAAGTGCGTGACTGAGGATATTCAGACAGACGAGGTTATTATTACAGATGAGCGTATTCTGCACATCAAAGACAGACACCCCAATGATTTTGAAAGATATTGTGGATATATGCGTGAAATAGTTGAAGAGCCCGATTATATTATTGAAGCAAACAAACCACATACTGCACTTATACTTAAAAAATTCAGTGATGGTGCGGAAACTTTCAAAACAGTATTGCGACTTGTTACCCCAGCGGATAACCCGGCAATCAAAAATTCCATTATTACATTTATGAAAATAGATGAAAAGGAATGGAATAGGTTGATAAGGAATAAAAAAGTCCTTTACAAACGTGAATAAATGTGCTATAATATAATTAAGATATTAGTAGGTTATCTGAGGTGGAAGAATACGTCCACGTCCACACGCCGATGGCTTGACAGGGGGGCACCCCGAGAGATGCAGGAGAATTGGACGCCTGCCAGATGACCACTATCTTAACCGCCTCGGGAAATCGGGGCGGTTTTCTTTTAGCACATATGCACCCTGCACCAAACAGGGTGCTTTTTCATTCCAATAACCAAGCGCTCTTCGGGGCGCTTTTTTTATGGCGGTGTAACAAAAGAATCGGATTCCGCTCCCGTGGGTGCAAATCCCACCGCCGCCACCGATCACGCCCGTGAGCCAGGCGTTTAAATCGGCTCTACCTGCGGCAGACCCGCGTTTATAAAACCAGGAGGTAACTATGGCAGACACAGCATTTCTCAAAGCGATCTTCGGCGACAGAAGCATGACCCTCGACGAGCTTTCGGCAGCCCTTGACGCAAGCAAGGACGTAAAACTCGCGAACCTTGCGGGCGGGCGCTACGTCGATAAGGAGAAGTACTCCGCGCTGGAGACCAGGAACAAGACCCTCGCAGACCAGCTTGCGAAGCTCAGTGAAGCGAAGCCCGAGGAACTCCAGGCGGAGATATCACGCCTGCGGGCTGCGAACGAGCAGGCAGAGCAGAAGTACCAGCAGGCGCTTCTCGACCATGCCATCGAAAGCAAGCTGATGAGCGAGGGCGCAGTAGACACCCGCGCAGTCCGGGCGCTGCTTGACATGAGCAAGATACATCTGGACGGCGACAACCTCATCGGCGCCGATGAGCAGATATCCGCGCTGAAAAAGGACAAGGCGTGGGCGTTCCCCACAAAGGAAACAAAGATCCCGAAGATAGACGGCGTGGTTCCTGCCGCGAACAACTCCGGGAACGAACAGAGCAGCGATATCGCAATGATAAACGGGCTGCTCGGATTATAAGGAGGATATATGGCAATCAACACTATTCAGTACGCGGCGCTGTTCCAGCAGAAGCTTGACGAGCAGATAACCGCGCTCTCCACTTCCGGCTGGATGGAAGCAAACGCCGGACAGGTGAAGTACACCGGCGGCAAGGAGATAAAGGTACCCAGCATTTCCACCAGCGGTCTGGGTGATTACGACCGCGACAACGGCTTCGTGCAGGGCTCCGTGAACCTTACATACGAGACCCTCACCATGACCCAGGACAGAGGACGCACGTTCAGCCTTGACGCCATGGAGGTGGACGAGAGTGGCTTCCTCGCGAACGCGACCGCTGTTATGGGCGAATTCCAGCGCACTCAGGTCATTCCCGAGATCGACGCGTATCGTTATTCCAAGCTGTACGCCATCGCTAAGGCAGGAAACAGACTCAGCACGGATTACACCCCCGCAAAGGCTACCATGCTCGACGCGCTGCGCGCGGACATCGCGGCTATTCAGGACGAGATAGGCGAGGACGTCGGGCTTGTGATTTCCCTCAGCGGAAAGGCAGCGGCTATTCTCGACACCGTCAGCGATGTCAGCAAGTTCATTTCTGTGGCGGACTTCAAACAGGGCAGCATGAACTTCAAGGTAAAGACCCTGGACGAGATACCGCTGCGCAGAGTTCCTTCCGCAAGAATGAAGTCCGCTTACATCTTCAACGACGGTACAACCAGCGAGCAGACCCAGGGCGGCTTCAAGCCGGACACCAGCGCAGCCCAGATAAACTGGATAATCTGCGCGCAGACGGCTCCAATCGCGGTCAGCAAGACCGACAAGATGCGCATTTTCGCGCCGGACGTAAACCAGGCAAAGGACGCATGGAAGATAGATTACCGCAAGTTCCACGACCTGTGGTACACTAAGAACAAGCTCTCCACGCTGATGGTCAACGCTCAGCCGAAGGGCTAAGGAGGACATATGTACAAACTCATTCGCGAAAACGTGGTGAAGCTCACCAGCGACCCTGATAAGCGCGACAGGCTCATCGCCGACGGCTTCACGCTGGCGCCGGAAGCTCCGGGTGCGCCGGAAGCACCTGCGGCTCCCGTGGTCCCGGAAGCTCCGGCAGAACCGGAAGCACCCGCAGAGAGCACCGCTGACGAGAAGCCTGCAAAGGGAAAGGCGGCTGCAGATGGAAAGCGTACTGACAAGGCTTAAAGCGCTTTTGCCGGGCGCCGATGAAGCGCTGCTGGAATTCGTCGTTGAAGCGGCAGTGCAGCAGATACTCAACTACATCAACCACGACGAACTGCCGCAGGAGCTTGAAACTGCGGCAGTCCTCATTTCCCGGGCGTACTGGAGAGCAGGCGGCTTCGACGGAAGCGCCCAGACAGTCACGGCAGTGAAGCGCGGCGACGTTCAGACGAATTTCGGCGCGGAGAAAACCGCTGTGGACCTTTCCGGGAACGGCTTTTTCGGGTACCGGGCAATGCTCGACCCGTTCCGGAAGCTGAGGTGGTAGCATGTTCGGGAATGTTACAGCGGAACGCGCTGCGATAGAAAGCACCTACGACGCGGTGTGCAGCATTTCAAGGCCGTCCGTGAAGCCCGGGGACGGAATAGCGCAGACGGTCAGCGCCGTTATCGCGGACGGAGTACGGTGCGGTCTTTCCCGCGGGGGCGACAGCTCCGGACAGGATATGGCGAATATCGTTGCGGACAGCCGGGTGCTTTTCATCGCGCCGGAAACGGACATCAGAGCCGGGGACGCGGTGACGGTCACACTTTACGGCAGGACTGAAACGCTGGAAGCGGTGGGAATTCCGCTGCTTTACGCCACGCACCAGGAAGTCACCCTCACCAGAAAGGAGCACGCATGAGCGCAGACACAAGGCAGCTTGCAATGCTTGTACGTCAGCTGCAGAAAGCAGGCGCGGACATGAACGCGGTCCGTCGGGATATCGTCCAGAAAGAGGGGCAGAGCGTTGTCACCCGCGCGAAATTCATCTGCAAGAACGAGAAGATAATCGACACCGGAAATCTCCGCAACAGCTTCCACGCTCAGCCTGCGACAGTCGCCGATGGGGTAGCTTCGGTGGTGGTCGCGAACAACGCGGACTATGCCAGTTATGTTGAATTCGGGCACCTCACCGGCGTAGGCAGGGGTATCCCCGCAACGCTTCGGAACAGGCGCAGAAGAGCAATGACGGCCGGGCATTACGTCCGGGGAAGATATATCCTTGCAAGAGCCGTGCACGGCGTCCTGCGCACCCAGGAGAGCCGCATAATCAAGCGCTTACGGAGAATATACGAAAACAAATGAAGATATCGGACATTGCCCGGGATATCGGGCGCAAACTAAATGCTGCATTCCCGGGAAGCGTGATGTATGTCGATGATATCCCGGCTGGCGCTGAGGGAAATTTCCTGCTCGTCATTACCGAGATATCAGGCGGCGACGGGATAACTCCCCGCAGAAAACGCAGCGTTTCCTTTGACGTGGTGTATTTCAGCAAGCCCCGGGACGCGCTTGTTTTCGCGGACTGGACGGAGCTGATGGAAAACACGCTGCGCACGCTTTCCGGCGAGGGGCAGATATTCCACACGGTGGAGAGGAACGCAGTCCGGACGGATATGCAGTATCACTATATGTTCACGGTAAGCTCGGATTTCCTGGAATACACCCCGGGCGACCCGATGGAAACACTGGAGGAAAGCTATGGACAAAACTGAAAAGGCACAGCCGCAGCGCTTCTGCAGGGAGCAGCTCATCAGGAGCGGAATGTTCCCGCAGGACGTCGCCCGCGCCGTGCTGAAAGACAGGGAATACACCGTCGATGAAGCAACAAGGGCGGTTCAGAAGTACTATGAAAGAGAGGTCAGATAAATGGCACTTGGCGGAGGAACATTCACAGCGATGAACAAGACGCTCCCGGGCGCTTACATCAATTTCGTGAGCGCCGGGAACAACGTCACCCTGGGCGAGAGGGGCACCGCGGCGCTGGCACTCCCGCTCAGCTGGGGCAAAGAGGGCGAATTCATCGTGATAGAGAGCGGTGAGTACACCGCAAAAGCGGCGCAGCTCCTGGGATACGAGCCGACGGAAGCGGCGCTGCGTTCCGTGACGGAATGCATGAAGCGCGCGAAGAAGCTGCTTCTCTGGCGCGCGGACAACGGAGGCGAAAAGGCTTCCGGCACGGTCGGGGGTATTACTGCTACAGCAGTCTGCGCGGGAACAAGGGGCAACGACATAAGCGTTGCGGTTTACGCGAACACCGACAGCACCTTTGACGTCGTGACTTACCTTGACGGGGTGGAATACGACCGCCAGACAGTCAGCGCGGTAGAGGGGCTTTCCGCGAACAGCTACGTTGCATTCAGCGGGGAGAGCGTTTCTGCAGCGGCTGCGGTGAAGCTTACGGGCGGCACGAACGGCACGGTCAGCGGCAAGAGCGTGACGGACTTCCTCGCTGCTGCGGAAAAGGAAACATTCAGCGTTATCGGCTGCACCAGTTCCGACAGCGACACCAAGGCGCTGTACGCTGCATTCACGAAGCGCCTGCGCGACGACGAGGGCAGGAAGATAGTCTGCGTGCTGGGCGACTACGCCGGGGACTACGAGGGTATAATTTCGGTCAAGAACGGTGTTATCCTGGAGAATGGAGCTACGCTCGACAAGTACGGCGCCGTATGCTGGGTCACTGGCGCTTCCGCGGCTGCGGAGGTCAACGAGAGCCTCACCAACACCGCATACGACGGCGCGGTCGGCGTGGACGTGAAGTACAGCAAGGGCGACTATGAAAAGGCGCTCAGGGCCGGCGAATTCGCGTTCTATGATGATGGCGGAGTTGCGAGGGTGCTTTCGGATATCAACACGCTGGTGACTTACACCGCGGTAAAGAACAGCGATTTTGCCGAGAACCGCTATATCCGCACGATAGACGGCTGGGCTAACGACGTCGCCGCTCTGTTCGCGAAAAGCTATCTCGGGCGCATAACCAACAGCGATACCGGCAGGGCGCTTTTCAAGTCGGATATAGTCGCGCTGGGCAGGCAGTACGAGGAGCTTGACGCTGTTTCAGACTTCTCCCCGGACGATATCACGGTAGTCCAGGGCAACGGCAAGCGTGACGTAAGGGTCGAGATGTCCCTCAAGCCCAACGGCAGCATGGAAAAGCTGTACATGACTGTACAGGTAAACTAAGGAGGCACGCATGAGCAAGCAGCTTAAAAGCTACGACACCATCAGCGGCAAGGAAGGCACCGCGTACGTCCGCATAGACGGCAGGAACGAGGAGCTTTTTTCCGCTAAGAGCATTGAAGCCAAGATAGAGCTGAAAAAGGGCGCGGTCAAGTGTATCGGCAGGCGCATGGAGGGCTCGAAGATCACCGGAATGAAAGGCAGCGGCACGATGAAGATCTATTACGGTTCCCCGCTGTTTTCCTCGATGGTCGGGGACTACAAGGACACCGGCAGGTCGCTGTATTTCGACCTGGTTGTCGAGAACGACGATCCCGCTTCCAGTGTGGGAAAGCAGACCGTTCTCCTGCGGGACTGCTGCCCCGACGGCATTACCCTCGCGAAGCTCGACGGCGACACCGACGACCCGCTGGAGGACGAGATCGGCTTCACTTTCGAGGATTACGAATACATCAACAAGTTCAATTAACGGAGGTCAACATGGGTAAGTTACAGGAATTCCTCACCGCAAACAAGGTAGAGAACGCAGTCACCACCGAGGTGGATATCAAGCCGTTTCCGTTCCCGTTCGTCGTAAAGACCATCACGGAAGCGGAAAACAAGGTAATACGTAAGTCCTGCCAGACAACAGAGTATAACAAAAAGACACACCAGAAGGAGGTACAGACCGACAGCCAGGCGTACCTCACGAAGCTGGTGGTCGCGTGCACGGTCGACCCCTGCTTCAAGGACGCGGCGCTCCAGGAGGCTTACGGCGTCGTCGGCGCGGAAGCTCTCGTTGAGAAGCTGCTCACACCGGGTCAGTACGCGGCGCTGCTGCAGGCAGTCAACGACATCAACAGCTTCGACACCGATATGCAGGAGCTCGTAGACGAAGCAAAAAACTGATCGAGGACGGGGACGCCGAAAGCAACTACGCGCACTATGCGCTCCACAAGCTGCATATCCTCCCGGGGGAACTGCTGGAGCTTCCCACCCGGGAGCGGGCGTTCCTGTTCGCGAGTATCGATTTGCAGGTCAAGGCTGAGAAGCGGGAACGGGATAGGGCAAAAAAGAAATAAACTGCGTCGGTTTTGTTATTGACATTTGGCATAATTTGTGATAGAATATATAAAATGTTCTGTTATGGAGGGTCAATATGAAATACAGAAATAGCGCAATAGCCTTTGGTTTTTTTGCTTTCTGCGATCTTGTGGCGTTGTATATAAACCTTTCTTCTTTGCACCAGAATGGCGCCGCTGTGGGGCAGGCAATCGTTCTCGCTGCTTTTATCGGTCTTATAGTATTTAATATTGTTCGGCTGAAACAATCAGAAGCCGATACCGGAATGGTCGATAAGGCAACTGGGAAGAAAACCGTATTTACTCCTTCCGTAAGAACAAAGGGCGTGTGGGTCGACGATGTGAACAAGTTGTGGCAGCCCAGATTTACGCCTGTCAGAACGATCTATCATTTCAGCGACCTCAAATCATTTGAGATAATCAAGGACCGTTCCAGCACTTCAACTTACAATAGCAACAGAAGCAGTTTTGCGGGCACTGCCACATATGGTTCCAGAAGAACGACCAGCACTCAGATTTCTTATCTTTCGCTGGAGATCAAGCTGGTGAACATGCAGCGGCTCCGGTGGGTCGTGAAACTTACAAATCCGCATCAGGCTATGGCAGATGTTGAAGATACCGCCGAGCTGCTCCAATACATAAAGGATAATCAATAATAAAAAGCCGTTCTGGAAACAGAGCGGCTTTTCTTATGCCGGAGGTGATAACACGGCAACTATAGCTTCAACAATAACTCTGCACGACAATATGACGGCTGTGCTAAACAGGCAGGCGAATGCTGCTAATACGCTGTTAAACCGCTTTAGTGCTCTCGATACCGCGACCGATAGTTTTGACCCATCGGCGCAGTGGGCCATGGCGAATGGCGCGCTCAGTGAAATGGCTGAGTATATGGGCAGGCTTGTGAGCCTTACGCAGGAAAACAATTCGCAGCTGAGCCGCATGAGCGATAACATAGAAAATATGGGGCAGCTAATGCAGCGTAGCACAGACCAGGCAGGAAGCCTGACGTCTGTTCTGAAACGTGCCGCAGCGGCATTCGGAGGTATCACCGCTGTCAAAAAAGTGTTTGACCTGTCTGACACCCTGACCTCCACTACCGCAAGACTTGATTTAATGAATGACGGCTTGCAGACTACCGCTCAGCTGTCACAGCAGATATTCCAGTCGGCGCAGAGGTCTCGCGGCAGTTATCAGACGACAGCTGACGCGGTTTCAAAACTGGGACTTATGGCGGGCGACGCCTTTGACAGTTCCGGAGAAATAGTTGCGTTCATGGAGCAGATAAACAAGCAGTTCACCATTGCCGGGACAGAAACGGCAGGAATTGAAGCTGCAATGCTTCAGCTTACGCAGGCCATGGGTTCCGGCGTTCTCAGAGGTGAAGAATACAACTCAATCCTTGAACAAGCGCCAAATATCATTCAGTCGATAGCGGATTATCTGGATGTCCCTAAAGGTAAGCTGAAAGATATGGCGGCAGACGGTAAGATCACTGCGGACATTGTAAAAAATGCTATATTCGCAGCTGCCGATGAAACTAATGCGAAATTCAATTCTATGCCGCAGACAATGGCACAGGGGTGGACATCATTCAAAAACCAGGCGCTCAGCGCTTTTCAGCCCGTCCTCCAGCAAATAAACGAACTGGTCAACAGCGAAAAATTTCAGACGATGACTCAGGTGTTGCTTGACTCGGTAGTTCTGATTTCAGGAGCGGCACTCAACGTTATGAACAGTCTGGCTGAAATCGGGTCCTACCTTTACAACAACTGGTCCGCTCTTGCCCCTGTGGTGTTGGCTATAGCAGCGGCGATCGCAATATATAACCTCGCTCTGGTTGCAAATAAAATATGCACAGCAGCCGCAAAGTGGGCGCAGGACGGTTACAATGTTTCTATGGCGCTTTGCCCTGCCCTTTGGGTCGCGGTTGCTGTGATGGCTCTTGTGGCTGCTGTAATGGCTTTTACCAACTATGTAAATCAGGCATATGGGCTTTCGCTTAGCTTTTCCGGAATGATCGGAGGAACCTTCATGGTTATTCTGGCAGCTTGCGGCAACGCAGTTATCATGATTTATAACTTTGTGGTGGAAAGTCTGCTCAATCTGTGGAACTGCTTTGCTAAATTCGCAAACTTTCTTGTGAACGTTTTTACTGACCCTATTGGATCGATAGTGAGACTGTTCGTAGGGCTGTTTGATACAATATTATCTGTTATCGAATCGGTTGCTGGTGCGATAGGTGGTTTGTTCGGGCAGGACTGGAGCAGCGGAATACAGGGTTTCAGAGACCAGATGAACTCCGCGGTGGAACAGCAATTCGGTAAGGGAACAATAGACTTGACCGTGGACGAAAAGCAGTGGTCGCTTGATTATATAGATTATAATCAAGCTTTTGATACCGGCTATACAATAGGCGACAGTATGTTTGGAAACGGCGATTTGTTTGATAGTTCTGCCGATTTTGGAACCGGAAGCCCCACCGGCACCGCAGACGACCCGATACACACCAGCGTAGACAACGACGTGAACATCGCGGACGAGGACCTGCAGCTGATGCGCGACGTCGCGGAAGCGCGGTACGTCCAGAATTTCGTGACGCTCACGCCGACTGTTCAGGTCAGCGGGAACACCATCAACGAAAAGGTAGACGTAAATACCGTCGTGGACGAGATAGAGAACCGTCTGACGAACGAGATAGCAGCGAGCGCGGAGGGGGCCTATGGATAACTACAGAATAGTGCTGTATCTCAGCGACATGACTATGGAACTTCCGGTGCTGCCGGATAAAATATCAGTCAAGCGCGCTCTGGACAGCTCCGAAAAAACAGTGCTGGAGCTCGGCAGCGTGAATATCCTCAAGGGCGCGAAGCTGCGCCAGATATCGTTCAGCAGCCTTTTCCCGGCAGAGCGGATACCTGCGGTCAGCGTGCGGCAGAAGATACATGAGCCGCTCTGGTACGCCCGGAAGCTTCGGGGAATGATGGAGAGCCGCAAGCCGCTGCGCTTCATTCTTCTCGGTCAGGATCTCGACATCAACACGCAGATGTCCGTCGAGAGTTTCGAGTATTCCGAGAGTTACGGCGCGGTCGGGGATATAGAATACAAACTCACGCTGAAAGAGTGGGTGGACTACTCCCCGCGTAAGGTCACGATAAGGCAGAACAAGGCCGTCACGGGCAGCAAGAAGCGCTCCGGACAGCCGAAAGCCGCTCCCGCGGATAAAGCGGTGCAGTACACCGTGAGATCCGGCGACAGCCTGTGGAGCATATGCCAGAAGAATTACGGCGACGGAAGCCTTTACGACAATCTGTACCAGGCTAACAAATCAGCCATCGACAAGGCGAACGCAGGCAGGACCGTTTCCGCGCCGTCGTTTCAGCCGGTAAGCTGGCGCAATCTGGAGTACGGTGGGGTCAGCGCGGGCAAGCCGGTGCCGAAATACACGATATACGTCGGCGAAGTGCTCACCCTGCCGCCAAAGGAGAAGCTATGACAGAAGTACTCTATCAGAACACCTCAGACGGCACGATACACGACATCACGTCGATAGTGTCCACCGCGAAGTGGAAAACAATCCGGCGCGGCACTGCGGGGAGCTTCACGTTCACGGCGCTTCCCTCGGCTGTAAAATGGGAACACGGCGGCGTTATACGTGTGAAATCCGGGGGGCGCGGTATCTTCTACGGGTATGTGTTCAGGATATCCACCGCTGCCGACGGAATGACGGACATCACCGCATACGACCAGCTGCGGTATCTCAAGAACAAGAATACATATGTGTTCACGAACAAGAAGGCTTCCGCGATAATACGCGAGATATGCGAGGATTTCAAGCTGAAAACAGGGAGCATTCCGGATACCGGGTACGTTATTCCCTCTATGACCGAGGACGGCAGCGAGCTTTTCGACATCATGCTGAAAGCGCTGGACTACACCCTGGTGAACACAGGGCGCATGTTCTACCTCTGGGACGACTTCGGAGCGCTGAGCGTTTCTGAAGTCTCCGACGGGAAGCTCGACATAATGCTCGGCGACGGCAGCCTTGCAACGGATTACAGCTACGAAAGCAGCATCGACGGTGAGACCTGCGACCAGGTGAAACTCGTCCGGGACAATAAGGATACCGGCAAGCGCGATCTTTACCTATTCAAGGACAGCGCGAACATAGCCCGGTGGGGGCTGCTGCAGTACTTTGAAAAGGTAGACAAGGACATGAACGCCGCGCAGATAACGCAGCACGGAGAGCAGCTGCTGGAGCTCCACAACAGACCTGAGCGCACATTCAGCGTGGACGGCATTTCCGACCTGCGGGTGCGCGCGGGGAAAATGATATTCGTGCAGATGAAGTCGCTGGGCGTGAACCAGTATTTCCTCATCGAGGAAGCGGAGCACGACCTCACCGGCGGCACGATGAAAATAAAGCTGAAGGCGGTGTGAAATGGTAAGCCAGATACAACAGATAATCCAGGGCGCTGATAATGCTTCGGCGCCCTGCACGTTTCTCTTCGGCACGGTGATATCCGCAGAACCACTGCAGGTCCAGGTGGACAACCGCTTTGTGATAGGCGCTGCGCAGCTGGTCCTGCTTAAGCGGCAGTCCGCGGGGGAATTCAACACGCACACCCACCGCGTGAAGATAGGCAGCGTTGAATACACCACCGAAAAGGAAAAGCAGGAATACTACGGGCTGAAAGCCGGCGACAAGCTTGCGCTCCTGCGGGAACGCGGAGGGCAGCGGTACCTTGTCCTGGGGGTGATAGAATGACGCCATACGCAGTGGAATTCGACAGCGAGACCGTGCAGGAACAGACCTCCCGCACATACCGCATAGATATCGCGGAAAACAGAATTTCGGGGAGCGCGGACGGGCTTTCTGCGATGAAGCAGGCGATCTTGCTGATACTCAGCACGGAGCGCTTCCGGTATGAGATATATTCCTGGGACTATGGGAACGAAGTCCGCAGCACGCTCGGAGAGGACTTCCAGCTTGCGATGAGCGAGGTGAAGCGGTTCATCACCGAAGCGCTGAGCCACGACGAGCGCATAACCGGTGTGGACAGCTTCGAATTCACGCGGGCCGGCAGGAATACGCTGAGCGTTTCGTTCACCGTCCGCACGATTTTCGGGGACCTGAAAGAACAGACAGAGGTGAGTGCATGACTTTTGAAGAAATACTTGAGCGCATGCTCGAAAACGTCCCGTCAGACGTGGACAAGCGCGAGGGCAGTATCATCTACGACGCGCTGGCTCCCTGCGCAGTGGAACTCGCGAAGATGTACGCAGAACTGGAGCAGTACCGCGACGAATGCTTCGCGGACACAGCAAGCAGGGAGTTCCTGAAACGCCGTGCCGCAGAACGCGGAATGTCCCCGAAGCCCGCGACATGCGCGGTGCTTTCCGCTGAATTCAATGTAGATGTTCCGGTAGGGACGCGCTTCTCGCTGGAAGGTCTGAATTACGCAGTCACCGAAGAAAACACGGTGACCTGCGAGACAGCCGGAGAAGAAGGGAACAGGCATTTCGGGCAGGCGCTCCCCATTGATTTCGTCGAGGGGCTTGAAACCGCGAAGATAACCGCGCTGCTCATTCCCGGAGAGGACGAGGAGGGCACGGAGGAATTCCGCACGCGGTACCTCAACAGCCTGAACGAGCAGGCTTTCGGCGGGAATATCACGGATTA
>ULTZ01003727.1_pt1 | contig 12639 bp, 10 predicted proteins | sample 1957981 | NCBI WGS metagenome assembly ULTZ01 (sample SAMEA4835745, study PRJEB28245) | human gut metagenome | biome: gut microbiome; material: fecal sample | place: Denmark | collected 2008
TTACCTTTTTTGTTGTAACGCTATTTCAGGACTAGACAAATTATCAAATAAAGGATTAAAGACAAGAAAAGCACGCTGCCCCTCTACCAGAGAATAATTCCAAACGCCATTTGCTGCCGGATACATTGTTCCCCACGTATCGCCAGTAAAACTATATACGCCCTCTCCTTCTACACGAACGGTTACCCAATCTGTAGCAATATCGCCAACAGAATAACCATCATCGTCGCTACAAGACTGTAATGCATTGACCAACGCAAGTACAGCAATTATCCAGTATTTTTTTAATATCTTCATAAAATAGAATTTTTTCTATTTATTAAAGTAAAAAAACGTCCAAATACTGCATGCAATGAAAAAATAAAAGAGGCTATGATTACTCATAGCCTCTCTGTATAAAATAAAGGATTAATATCAATTATTCATTGAACCAGCGTACGTAGCAGAAGTCCTGACGATAAGGCAATTCAGGATTCTTCGGGAACATACGGTAAGCAACCTTGAAACTTCCAGCATTAGACAAGCTGTGAGTTACCTGGAATGTATACAAGTCACCCTCACGCTTAACCAGTTCCATAGGAGCAACACAGTAAACATATTCTTTGCCTTCTACATTTGTATAAGTTACTACCATTTCAATGCCGATAGCATCATCCAGTCCCTTTTCGTCAACAACACAAGTGATAGTATAATCCTTACCACTTTCTACATTGCCCTGACGCAGTTCCTCACACTTATCCATTGATACAATCTGGATAGAATCCCATTTTGCAGCAACTTCTTCTTTCCATTTTGCGAGTTCTTTGACCTTAGCAAAATCATTTTCAGCCAAAGCATGGAAACGTTTAGCCTCTTTAGTATAGAATTTGCTATAGTAATCATCCAACTGACGCTTCATTGTATAATGAGGAGCAATCTGAGCAATAGAATTCTTGATTGTCTTAACCCATCCTTCAGAATATCCTTTCTTGTTACGAGCATAATACAACGGCAGAATCTCTGTTTCAAGAATACTATAAATAGTTGCAGCATCCAGTTTATCCTGATATTCCTGATTCTGGTAAGTACGTTTTTCTGTCAGTGCCCAACCAGCACCTTCACGATAGCCTTCCAGCCACCATCCATCAAGGACAGAGAAGTTTACAACACCGTTCATCAAAGCTTTTTCTCCTGATGTACCAGATGCTTCCAAAGGACGTGTCGGAGTATTCATCCAGATATCAACACCCGAAACAAGACGACGTGCCAACTTCATATCATAATTTTCGAGGAAGATAATCTTACCCAAGAATTCAGGACGCTGTGAAATTTCTACAATTTTCTTAATCAATCCCTGTCCTGCTCCATCATGCGGGTGTGCTTTACCTGCAAACAGGAATTGTACCGGATAATCAGGATTATTAACAATCTTAGACAAGCGGTCCAAATCAGTAAACAGCAAATGTGCACGCTTATAAGTAGCAAAACGACGAGCAAATCCAATCAGCAATGCATTCGGATTAATTCTTTCCATCAAAGATACTACACGAGAAGGATCTCCCTGGTTCTTCAACCATGTATCGCGGAATTGATTACGAATATAGCTAATCAATTTATTCTTTAACGCCATACGAGTCTTCCAGATCTCTTCATCGGGTACATTGTAGATCTTTTCCCAGATTTGAGGATTTGACTGGTCATTCAAGAAATTCTTGTCAAAATATTTAGCATACAACTGTTTCCATTCAGAAGCACACCAAGTCGGGAAGTGAACACCGTTAGTTACATAACCTACATGGTTTTCTTCAGGGAAATAACCTTTCCAGATACCAGAGAACATTTCCTGAGATACCTTTCCGTGCAACCAGCTTACACCATTAACTTCCTGACAAGTATTACATGCGAAAGTAGACATGCAGAAACGTTCGTTATGGTCTCCCGGATTGATACGGCCTAAATCCATCAAATCGTCCCAAGAAATACCCATACGCTGCGGATAACCGCCCATATATTTTCCAAACAAGCCTTCATCGAAATAGTCATGACCTGCCGGAACCGGAGTATGAACAGTATACAGTGAAGATGCACGAACTACTTCCAAAGCTTCATCGAATGACATTCCACTTTCTACATAATCGCACAAACGCTGAACGTTACACAAGGCAGCATGACCCTCATTGCAGTGATATACGTCTTTCTTGATACCCAGTTTCTTCAACAACAATACACCACCGATACCCAACAGGATTTCCTGTTTCAAACGGTTTTCCCAGTCGCCACCATACAGCTGATAAGTAATAGGACGGTCAAATTCACTGTTCATTTCATTGTCTGTATCCAGCAAATACAAAGGAACACGACCTACATTTACTCTCCATATATACGCATGAACATAGTAATTCAGATAAGGTACGTCCAGTACCATTGGCTGGCCATTTTCATCAGTTACACGTTCCAAAGGCAGGCTGCCGAAGTTCTGTGCTTCATAGTTGGCAATCTGCTGTCCGTCCATTGACAGGCTCTGAGTGAAATATCCATAACGATACAGGAATCCAATACCACACATATCGACATTACTGTCTGAAGCCTCTTTCAAATAGTCACCTGCCAAAATACCCAAACCGCCGGAATAGATTTTCAAGACGTGAGTCAAACCATATTCCATACAGAAATAGGCAACAGAAGGACGAGAAGAATCAGGCTTCTCATTCATGTATGCTTTGAACTTATTATAAATATTATTGATTTTTGTCAGGACCTCATGATTTGTAGACAAAGCTTCCAGCTTTTCGTAACTCAGACGTTCCAGCAAAGCAACCGGATTCTGACCTACCACTTGCCATAATTCAGGATCCAGTTCCTTAAACATCTCAGTTGCCTCATTATTCCATGCCCACCAGATATTACGAGCCATTTCCCCTAACATCTTCAAAGATTCGGGAATACGAGATTTTACATTTACTTCTCTCCACACTGGAGCGTTAGCATAATTCGTTTTGACTTTCATATTGCTTAAAATTAGTATAAGAATTCAAGTTATTTCAAAGAAAGGCGCTTTGCAGCATTGCGCAACGCAACGTCATAGGCCTCATAATAGTACTGTATAAAGTGTTTCCACAGTGCCTTTTCAGCAATATTTGCCGCATTCTTACGTATCTTATTAATTTCAGTATCAGTCAATGTCGAAAATTCAGAAATCGTATCTTTTATTACATCTGCTACTTCCGAGTAGTTATAGTCTGTACGGTGAATTACTTTCACGCCATCCTTCAAGGTCGAACTGCCTCCTTTCAAAGAATTAACCCACAACCCGAAACCAGCCAAATCAGTAGTTATTGTAGGAACCTTGAAAGCTATGCTTTCCAACGGGGTATATCCCCAAGGTTCATAATACGAAGGATAAACGCTCAAATCCATTCCAATCAGCAAGTCATAATACAACTCCTTCAAGATGCCATCTTTTTCATCCAAATAACAAGGGACAAAGACAACCTTCACTTTGGTATCTGCTCCGTTAGACATATTCAGATACTTCAGCATATTAAGAACTTGGTCGTGACTCATGTTATGTAGCCAATGAGTTATAAACGGACATTCCAGCGGAGTATCATAGTCCTTGTCACTATCCAGACGCTCACGCAAATCTTCACGAGCTTCTCCTACCCATCCTGGCACATAGATAAACGCTAGTACCTCCTTTTTCAGGTTTTTGTCACGTGTCAAGCGGTTCAAGGCCTCCAGATATACATTTATTCCCTTATTTTTAAACTCATAACGTCCGCTTGTACCAATAATCATCGTATCGTCCGTAAGATGGATACCCATCAGCTTGTTGGCCATGTTCAACAAAGTTTCACGGGCATGTTTACGCTTTTTAGCGAACAACGTACCTTTAGGGACAAAATCGTCTTCAAAGCCATTCATCAACACAACATCTGCCGACTTATCCAACAGTTCACTACATTCGTGATTAGTAATTTCACTTACTGTAGTAAAACAATCCACATGATGTGCAGTCTGCTTTTCTATAGAGTGTTTTGACTCCATATTAAGTTCCTGCGCCATCTGGTCGCCATTATAAGCAAATAAATAATCGTAAAGAGGTTTATTATTTCCGGCAATCGAACGTCCGATAGAAGTAGCGTGAGTAGTAAAGATTGTTGCAATCTCAGGAACGTGTTTCTGTATATATAAGGCTCCCAATCCGGTCATCCATTCATGTGCCTGATAAATGACTTTATCAGAGGCTTGTAAATTATACCTATAATAACTTTCTACAACCTTTCCTGCTGCATAAGAGAACATGGACGCCTCATCATAATCACCATAAGCGTGAAGAGAATCTACTTGATAGTCAATCCATGCCTGAGTATAAATATCATTTTTTTGTTCGTAGAACGGAGTAAAATCCACTAAAATAGCAATAGGATGCCCCGGGATATTCCACCGTCCTATACGTATTTTTAATCCATCTTTTTCTGTAGCATGTTTATGCCATGCCAGCAACATTTTTTCATCTTCGGTAAATAAAGGATTCTCTTTCCCTAGCCAAACATCCGGACCAATAAAGAAAATCCGGTCAGGAAATACATTCTGCAGGGTTTTAGCCCTTGTAGATAGTACAGTATAAATACCCCCTACCTTATTGCACACCTCCCAACTCGATTCAAAAATGTAATCAGGTGTTAATAGCTGTTTCATCATCATCTTTAATATTTTCTAAATCAGGCACGAAGTTACAAAAAACATTTAATTAGGCGAAGAAATAAAAGTTTTTTATTCCATTTTCATATATAACTAAAGAAAAAAGCCTTGACTTCACAGAGTGAAGCCAAGACTTTTCCGAGAAAATATCAGGAATTCCGTCTCAAAGGGACCTGACATCTGCCCATAGTTATACTAATTTTTATGCAAGTGCAGAACCCATCAAGAATGTAGCAGCCAGAGCAACAATTGCATACAATTCTGGGAATACAGCCAAAATCAACGTATTACCGAATACATTATGTCCTTGTCCGATAGCTGCAATACCATTTGCGCAAACCTGTCCCTGACGAATAGCCGAGAACAAGGCAACCAGTCCCAAGCCAATACCCGAACCAAGAACCGCACAAGCCTGAATAGCTGAAATTTCAGGAGTCAACACGTTAAAAATACTCTGGAACATAAAGTAACCTGCAAAGCCATACAATCCCTGAGTACCCGGAAGTGCCGTCAATACCAAGAAGTTACCAAATGCACTATCGTTTTTCTTCAAAGCTCCAATTGAAGCATTACCTGCGATTGTTACACCATAAGCACTACCAATTCCAGATAAACCAACCATAATTGCGATGCCAATGTAGGCAATCAAAAGATTCATTTCCATAATTTATAAGATTTAATTTTTAGTTTTTACTTTATATTTTATTAGTTTTTGAAAGGCTTATATTCCTTTCCTCCACCTTCGTATCCTGAATTCTTAAAGAACTCTACGAAAGTCAGACGCATCGGGTGTACCATCGCTCCCAACACATTCATAAACATATTTATCGCATGTCCGATCACAAAAATCAGGACCATCACTATCGGACCGGCAATAACATTGTCAGGACTCATTCCTACAGCCAGACTATTAAATACGCTTGCCAAAATACCTCCCGACAGTCCTAACGCGAACAGACGGACATACGACAAGACATCACCCAACAGACCTGTAGCCATATTATAACTATCCCACAGCCCCAGTCCTATATTTACAAAGACATTCTTTCCCGGACTATTATACAAGTAAGCCATCAAGACTCCAATGGCAAGGAATACCATATGAACAGTTCCACCCATAGGCATGAAACCAGGAGCGGCAAAAGCAATAGCCGTACTAACCAGGATAAAAAGCCATCCGATTGTAGCGACAGCATATTTAAAGCCGAACTGGATTGTCTGATTTACAGCCTTCAGTATCATGCCAAAGATAATCTGTACACCTCCTAAAATCAGAGAAAGATTGAACATCTGCTGGTTATCCAGCGAAATTGCTTCTTTCAAGCTCTGGAAAAGAGGAAGTTGAATATCATACAGATTAAATCCAAAACAAGTACCCGTCAAAAGTCCGCAAACCATTGTAGAAGCTCCCAGCAATTGTACCAGTGTAAGGATAGGTTTCATCGAAGCTGATATGTTCTTTGCTACAAGCCGGTAAATTGTAACTGCCAGCAACATAAACAATCCATAACCCGAGTCACCCAAACACAATCCGAAGAACAGCATAAAAAATGGAGCAAAGAACGGAGTCAAATCCAGTTCATTATACTTCGGAAGCATATACAAACGCATTATTGGTTCAAAGAGTCGGAAGAATCCTTTGTTATCAAGCAAAATAGGTACATCATCCTCCGGAGTGGGATCTGCTACTTCATAGTAAACCTCTTTGGATTCCAAGAAATCCTTTATTTTACTAACACAGTCAGCAGGAGCCCATCCTTGCAGCAACATCAACTTGTTATCTGCAAGTGAATCCGTATTCAGTACAACCTTCGAAAATTCAATCTGTGAATGTACTTGTGCCTGAGCAGCCTGTAAATCGGGAACAACCGATGCAGCCAGATCTTTCAGACGTACCTGTAATGCTTCACTTTGCTTTGCAAGATTCTCTTTCCGCACATGTAAGTCAGACAAAGAGCAATCCGGCAATTTTGCCGTTTCTACTTCCAGGTCAATGTTTTCACCCTTCGGCATCACTGTAACAAAATACAGTTTTGAACCGACATGATTAATTTCCGTTGCATTATACAAATCGACCCATTCCTCCTTGAACTGTTTATCAGAGCAGATATAAAAATCAATCTGATAGCCAGCATCACGAAGCCGAGCTACACTCTTCGGATCGAAATCGCCCCATGGCTCCAGCTGTACAAGCTCTTTTTCCACAGCCTGAAGCTTATGAGCGACTTGCTGTATCTGCTGCTGTACATCTTCTATTTCGGCAAGAGCCTCTGTACCTTTGCCGGCATCCCCTGTATGAGCAGCTGCAGGCTGAACATTCAAGCCTTGCAACATCTTGATTGCTGCTGTATACCGTGCCGATAAGCGAATACTTTCCTGCAAAGCCGCATTTTCAGCACTACCTTGTGCCTTGGTAGCCACATGAACTACTCCCAGATCTCGTATGCTCTTCAAAAAGGCATCATATTCTTTGTGATAAACCAGAAACGTAAGTTTCTTCATCTTAGCAATCATACTTCAGCCTCCTTTCTTTTTTCCTGAATCGATTTCAGAATCTTCTGAGAAGATTTCGACAAATTCTCTTCATCTTCCATGAAGCGCTTGATTTTTCTCAGCGCATCCTGATAACCGGGTATCTGAACCTTCTCAAAAAGATTCACTTTCTGCGTAGTCTTCTTACGCGCATGTTCCAGCAAGCTCAATTTGGCGAGCGTAAATTCTCTTTCAATAGCAGTACGAGCCAAATCTTTTAGCAAATGGATACCGTCTGCATACCATTTAGGACTACAAAATAAACTAAACGGCCGAACATCGAAATCCACATCTTCCAAAAGCGGTACACGTACTCCTGCAATCTTACGTACGCCCAAATGAACATCCTTCACCTTGATCAATGAAGCATCAAATTCATTCCAGAGTGCGAACATGGCTTCATAAGCCTGAATCTGTTTTTCCAGGCTTCCTTCAAGCTCCACAGCCTCAGTCTTGCAGCGCTTTACCTCCAGTCGCAGCGCGCTTTCCTTATTTTTAATAATAGGAAGCGTACGCACACGAATCTTGAGCTGCTTCTCAAGCTGTTGCAACGAAGTTTTGTTATATTGAAATTTAATAGCCATTTCTCTGTGAATTTATGAATTACTTTTTCCAGTACTGATCAACAAATTCTTTCTTGATATTAACTTCTTCCGGCTTAAAGTATTTACTGAACAATCCCCAAGTCACATCAAGCATTTCTGTTGTATTCAGGTTAACATCAATAGCCAGCAACTGATTTGCATAATCCTTAGCAAAAGCCAATGCACGTTCGTCGTAGTTAGTCAAATCGAAACCGTTCTCCATCTTGGTTTTTGCGTTGGCTGCATCGGCGTACAAACGTACAGCGGCATTCATCACCTGCGGATGATCTTTACGCGTCTTTTTACCGCTAACCAACTGTTTCAAACGCGACAATGAACGGAACGGGTCTACGATTACCTTACCGATGTCACTATCACGACGTAAGAACAACTGTCCTTCAGTGATATATCCGGTATTATCAGGAACTGCATGTGTAATATCGCCGCCCGACAAGGTCGTTACCGCAATAATCGTAATAGAACCTCCGGTCGGGAACTGTACAGCCTTTTCATAGATCTTCGCCAAATCTGAATACAACGAACCTGGCATAGAATCCTTCGACGGAATCTGGTCCATACGATTCGACACAATAGCCAGTGCATCAGCATACGAAGTCATATCTGTCAACAGGACCAGTACCTTCTGATTATGCTCAACCGCAAAGTATTCGGCAGCGGTCAGTGCCATATCAGGAATCAGCAAGCGCTCTACAGGAGGATTTTCGGTAGTATTTACAAAACTGATGATACGGTCCAATGCACCTGCATTCGAGAACACATTCTTGAAATACAAATAATCATCATTTGTCATACCCATACCACCCAAGATAATCTTATCTGTTTCGGCACGCAAGGCTACATTAGCCATTACCTGGTTGAAGGGCTGGTCAGGATCTGCAAAAAACGGAATCTTCTGACCGGAAACCAGCGTATTATTCAAGTCGATACCTGCAATACCGGTAGCAATCAACTCAGAAGGTTGCTTACGACGTACCGGATTAACAGACGGTCCGCCAATCTCAACTTCTTTTCCCTCAATCTCCGGTCCTCCGTCAATAGGATCACCGAAAGCATTAAAGAAACGACCTGCCAGTTGCTCACTCACTTTTAATGTAGGCGATTTACCCAGGAATACAACCTCGGCATTAGTAGGAATACCTTCCGTACCCTCAAACACCTGAAGTGTTACCTCATCACCAGCAATCTTTACCACCTGGGCAAGTTTGCCGTTTACCATAGCCAGTTCATCATAGCCCACTTCCGTTGCTTTCAACGAGCAAGTAGCTTTCGTAATCTGACTAATCTTAGTATATATTTTTTGAAACGCTTTTGTTGCCATTTTCTTCCATTAACTTTATAAGTTTACTTCACACTTCTTTCGGCAACCAATGTGGCAAGCTGCTTACGGAAATCTTCATACTGCTCAGATTTATACTTAGAGTAATTCATCTGCTTACAAATATTAATCATCTTTTTGAAGTAATCCATTACCTCTACAAAAGTTTCGAACTTGAAGTCTGTGTGACAAATATCGATTATCATGTTCACAATATCCTCCTGACGTTCCATCGGAGTCACAGAATCCACTTCATCGAAGGCATCTTGTTGCAGGATAACAAAGTCTATCAACTCCGACTTCCAGAAAATTACATGATATTCTATAGGTACACCGTCATCTCCCAAAATGTTGATCTGTTCGGCAATTTCCTTACCACGCAGCAATCTGGTCTTCAATTCATTTACTTTTCCTGTCCACTGACTGTTGATACGTTCTGAAATATATTTTTCAAATTCCGGATATTCCAAATATTTTGAATACGAATCAATCGGATTTACAGCCGGATAACGCTTACGGTCTGCACGTTCCTGCTCCAACGCATAGAAGCATCTTGCAACCTTTTTGGTGTTCTCCGTTACCGGTTCCTTTAAGTTACCACCTGCCGGAGATACGGTACCGATAAAGGTAATAGAACCAGTTGCACCATTATACAAATGTACGAATCCGGCACGTCCATAGAAATTGGATATAATAGCAGAAATATCCATAGGGAAAGCATCCGGTCCCGGAAGTTCCTCCATACGGTTAGACATTTCACGCAAAGCCTGTGCCCAACGGGATGTAGAGTCGGCCATCAACAAGACCTTCAATCCCATGGCACGATAAAATTCGGCCATTGTCATAGCTGTATACACTGATGCCTCACGTGCAGCAACCGGCATATTCGAGGTATTTGCCACGATAATAGTACGTTCCATCAACTTACGGCCAGTATGCGGGTCCACCAATTCTGGAAATTCTGTAAAGATTTCCACGACCTCATTTGCACGTTCACCACAAGCAGCTATAATAACAATATCTGCTTCAGCCTGTTTCGAAATAGCATGCTGCAATACAGTCTTTCCCGTACCAAACGGTCCAGGAATAAATCCTGTACCACCTTCCACGATAGGATTCATCGTATCGATTACACGTACACCTGTTTCCAGCAATTTATACGGACGTGGTTTTTCAACATAATTCGTCATAGCCTTTTTCACCGGCCATTTTTGAATCATATTGACTTTAATGTCTTCGCCTTCCTTATCCGTCAAGACTACGACTGTATCTTCAATTGTATAGTCACCTTCAGCGACAATTGATTTTACTTTATATGTACCACGAAGTTGAAAAGGCACCATGATTTTCAATGGTTGATGATTCTCTTCCACTTCACCCAGCCATGCTGAAGGTCCTACCTTATCACCCGCTTTTACGATTGGCTTGAAATGCCACTTTTTTTCTTTATCCAGCGGATAAGTATATTGTCCACGTTTCAGGAAAACTCCTTCCATCTTGTCGAGGTCATTCTGCAAACCATCATAATTTTTCGACAGCATGCCCGGCCCCAAAGTTACTTCCAACATGTGACCTGTAAACTCAGCTTCGGCTCCTACCTTCAGTCCACGTGTACTTTCAAACACCTGTACATAAACATTTTTGCCCACCACTTTGATAACTTCGGCCATCAAACGGTCACCTCCGGTAGTAATATAACAAATTTCATTTTGAGCCACAGGGCCGTCAACAGTCAGCGTAACCATATTGGCGATAACGCCCAAAACAGTTCCTTTTGTTGCCATTCTTATCTTTTTTTATTATTTTCTAAATTCTTCTGGTATCTGAACCTCATTTTTCAAGTTTTGAATCATCTTGCGGAAAAGTTCATTACCTTTTTCCTTATCCAATGAAATCCAGCGTTCAATCATTTCCAGTTGCATCAAAAAAACGAAGATACGTTCTACTGTAAAATAGTGGAAGAAAGACTCATCTTCCAGCCATTTCCATTTTAAGGTATCCACCTTTTTCTCTCGCTCTACCAATTCCTCAATATCGGCAATACGCTGCAACGCTTCAAAATATTCAAGAGTTTCGTTTAATCCGAAATCACGTGCATTCGATGTACGTAATTGTTCGCATACGCTTGTGTTTCCAACAATAACATTCGGCACTTCCAGCTTATACTTACGTGCAGCAAAAGCAGCCAATATATTATTCACGTTTAAATTAAACTCAAACCACGAAGCGATAAAAGGATTCTTGCATGCCATTCCATAAGAAAAATACAATGAAGCTAATAAATCTTCAGCGCGATGCAATTCTTCTTGCGGAAGTATAAAATATTGAGTAACAAAATCCACCAAATAAGAAGGAAATTTTTTATCCGGAACATCTCCGTCACGTACGGCATCAATCAGCTGAAGTAATTCCTCTGCCGAAAAATTACCTCTGCCTTCTGTTACCGCATCTTTATTTTTCAGAAGTTCTAATAAATCTGCATTATCAAATTTCAAATAAAACAAATCTATCAGTTTCCGATCTTGTACGGACAGCTCCGGATACAACTCCGATTTAAAGTCAGCAATAGAATAACTTAATTTACCATCATCCAGCGAAATATCAGGCAAACCAGCTACCAGACAATAATATGTACTCATACTTTTCTGTTAAAACAACATTTCAACTAGCTGAGGACGAAGAAATTCCTTGAAGTAATTTTCGAATTCCTCTTCACCAAAATTCACTTTATACGAACCATCTGCCGGTGAAACAGAGAAAAGTGCTTTAGACCCATTTACTTCTTCTATTCTGACTCCTTTATCGAGCAGGGACTTCACATTTGAGGCAAAATATTTTTTCAAAGCCTCTGCATCCTTTACAGATATGACAATGGGTTCATTTACCGACCACTGAGCAGCCAGCGTTACAATAAATTTGTTGAAATAATCTTTATCTGCAATAAAACCTTTTACTGCATCCGAAACAGTCTGATTCGTCAATAAATTAGTGATTTCTGTTTTCAGTGCATTCAGGGCTTGTCCCGCAAACAACTTCAATTCGGACTTTGTGTTCTCCGTCAATTCGTCAGCGGACTTACGAGCATTGGCAATGATGCCTTCAGCTTCTTTCTCCGCGTCAGCTATCAACTTCTGAGCTTTCTTCTGAGCCTCTTCGATAAGTCGCTGTGCTTCTTCATTACCCTTTTCCACCCCTTCACGATAAATCTTATCAGTGAGCTCCTGAATTTTGTTTTCCATAATAATTATTAAACTTTAGTTTATAAACTTACAATTTTATCAATTGTAATTATTACAATTTCTGAAGTCAAATATACTAAATAAGCCTTAATCCACTACTATTTTAGAAGAAATATTTCGATAAGAATGGAAAGTTTTTAACCATACAATAACAAATATGTAATACGCTAGAATTAAATATGTTTTGTAACACAAATTAAAAGAAACCCATTATTTGGTATTTAAAGTGCGCCCATAAGGCGGTGTAATAAATATCTATTTAGCA
>ULTZ01001387.1_pt1 | contig 12590 bp, 11 predicted proteins | sample 1957981 | NCBI WGS metagenome assembly ULTZ01 (sample SAMEA4835745, study PRJEB28245) | human gut metagenome | biome: gut microbiome; material: fecal sample | place: Denmark | collected 2008
TTTCTATAATCGAGTCAACCAAAATCAGGAAAATACACTCTTTCGTTGATCGTATAGTTTGCAAGGTAGGTCTCCTTAACGTAATTGCGACCTTTACTATGTAGTCTATATATCTCCTGAACAAATTCGTTCTTTTCTTCTATTGTGCGAAGCTGTTTAACTTGTTCAGCAAGATTTTCTACAACCGTTCTCTCCTTCGTAGCCATCCTCGCCAACTTGATGCGGTCATCGTTGGTGATATCTTTCTGAGGAATCTTACGTAATCTATCGTATTCTTTCTGGTCGTCCAACGGAAATAGTTTAAGGTCGATTTCACCATTGTCACATGCAAATACATTGATGTGCTCCTCTCCCATACGGAGAAGAGCCTGTTCAATCGCTCCGATGCCACTAAATAATGTGCCTAGTCGTATCATTTTGCTATGTGATTACTATCAAATGTCGCGTATAAATTTCAAAATTACGAATATTCTTTGAGTATGCCTAAATTTTCGCTTGTATATTGAATAATTTTATTGTATATAAGGCGATTAACCCTGCGTATTTGTACTTAAATTTTAGCGGAAACTTGGTGAGTATTATACGATTAACCCCGAGGAACTCCCCGGGGTGCTCGCATTCTCATATTTTCTTATACTCACCATGCTTGACCTGCAATATCTCTCCGGCCTCAATCGCCCTGACAACCTGCCGCCTCACGGTCCTGAGACTCTTACCGATACTCTTCGCGACCTCCTTCATATCGTCAGTCTTGAAGTATCCTGGCAGCGAGGAGATGATAGCCTTGCGTGTAGCCGAGGAGTATGAGTCCGCCACAGCTATGCCATCAGGCCTCTCTTTGTCCAAAACATTAAAGATGTAGTCGTTATGGATAGAGATAACCTTAATAATCTGTAGTGTGGTCTCAAAATCAACATCACTGCACTCGACCTTATCCGTTATCCTGCCTGAATCCATCATGCGCAATGCTGTGAGAACCATAGCAACACGAAGAAAGCACCAAGCAAGACGGTGTGAACTCGCAGAGTAGCGGTCGCCATTGAACTCCTGCATCCTTTCTTTCTCAGCGGCAAAGAACTCATTGAACTGGCCAGTCTGCGCAATTGTGTGAGAGAAGTAGATGCGCGGTGTCTGCTCGAGAACTTTTGTGAATGCGGTGAACTCTTGGCCGAATGCATCGAAGGTCTCTTCAAGAGGGTTCTCGCTGCCGTATGAATCAAATCCGTCAAGCCACTTAGGCGTGGAGTTGATACAGAAGAACATGAATCTGGACAGGAGACCATTCTCTGCATCATGGATGAGCGACTTCACCTGCTCTGGAGTGCCGGAAAGGACTGTCGAAAGGCGTGGATTCTCAACCTCACGTTCCTCTCCGTCGTCACCTCTACGCAAGTATCCGAAACTCTCGTGTGCAAACGCCTTGCGAAAGGAGTCGGAATAGTTGCCGAAGTCAGAGTTGAAGGTGTTGACTACGGTATCACCCTCGGTCTCAAAGAGAAGGAGATTGCCGTTCTCTGCCATAGCCTGTGCGAATGATGTGGCGCTGCTGTTGGCAGGAATTCGCAGGAGCTGAATCAGTGGTTTCTCAGGCGGGTCAATGTTGTCACCTTTCTTCTGGCGCTTGTATCTCGCGTACTCTTTCTTGTACTCGTCCTTCGCTATGTTCCAGCGCTCAAGCTTTTCCTTGTGGATTGGCTTCACGAGCTTGAAGCAAAAGTCGAGTTTGCCTTTGCCTGCACCTGCTGGGCCCGGCACAAAGAGGTACATATTCGGATATATGGTCTTGCCAAAGTATATCGTGTACATTGGCAGCAGGGCAGAGCTGAGAGTGGCAATGCTGCCGATGAGTACGAGGCTCCGTTCCTGTGGTGTGACCATCAGTTCGGTGACTTTGCGGAGAAGCCTTGGAAGGTTGTCATAGATGCCCTCGGGAAAGACTGGGAGTGTGGGCATCTCTTCAGGATCCTCTTGTGAAAGTGACAAGGGGACATTTTTGTCACTTTGTCCTTTTCGATTCGTGTAGGCTTGTTCTGCTCTTTGTCCCATCTGGTTTCTTGGAAGTGTAACCCCGTGAGCCTTTGCGAGATAGAAGAGCGTACTTATATCAGTCCTTCCGTTGTCTGATTTTAGACACTCGTTGTACTTGTTGTCACTTTCCTGCTGATTGTAGCCGGAGTAGAGCGAACTGATGTCGTGGAAGTATGAGCGTCCGGATTCTCCGAACTCTCCTGCGAGTGCGAAACCCACTTTGAGCCAATCACCATAGTTGGATGTTATGTCCGTGTGGGATGCTCTGAGGGAGTCAATCAGGGATTCAACTCTAGATGTTGTGTCTCCAGAGCTGTGTGGTGAAACTGTGTTATTGGCTGCGTTGTTCGTCTGCTTGGGAGCTTTGTCGCCTTCATTGAGCAGATCCATGTAAAAATCTTGTGAAGTCATAAGTGAAATTGTCTTCTAAATAAAGCGGGTTAAGAAATGCGGCTGGGTCGTATGGGAGGAAGCAGGCACGACAGATGTCTTTTCCTGAAGGGTCGGCTTCGACTCCATATTCCTTGCGTGAGTAGTTGGATAGTATTGTGAAATACTCTCCATAGGTGAGAGGTGAACCATCAGGTTTGGTGATGTTTAGGGGCAATGATACAATCCATTTGACTCCGTCACCTGAAGGACTGCGGAAGGCGAGTACTGTTTCGAAGTTGTCGTCCTGGGCGAGCTTGACTACGAGGCCTTTGGCGTCATTGATGTGGTCGAAGTCGATGACTATGTATCCTGAGGCCTTTATCAGATCGGATTCTTTCCTGCTGCGGAATAGGCCGCCTGGCGTGATGTAGTCGAAGTGCTCAGCTTTGTACTTGCTCCTTAGCTTGCTGTCTTTGATTGTGCGCAGGTGCTCAGTGTGAGATTTCGCATAGTCGCTGACAAGGTATTTGAAGATATCTTGTGGCGAGGCTTCTCTGCATGGTCTGGTATTGCGTATTGGTCTGCGGAAGAAGCTGAATTTTGGTGCCGGTGGCATCTTGGGCGGCTCTGGGAGCTGATGCTCTTCCTGTTTGATACATACCGATGTCGGATGGTATGGATTGTAGTCCGGTTCGTTTATGTACATTTCTGCTGCGAGTTTGTCGATGAGCTCTTGTGTGGTCATGATTTCTCCGCGCTTGAGGTAGTAGGCGTGTGCGAGGTCGATTGCGTCACCATCTGGAAGAGACTCGTCATAGTAGTGGAATTTCGCTACTCGATTTGGGAGTTTGCTGCCAGACGTGTAGGTCTTTTCTATTTCTATGGTGATGATGCTACCGTCTGCGAAGACTGGGTCCGGATTCTCGCCGCAGTCGTCTCCACGGACAAAGATGCGGTGCTCGGGGAACTCTTTGCGTATGAGGTAGTTCATGATGTCTACGCCATAAAGTGTCTGGGAAAGTAGGTATTCTTTAGTCATGGTTAGCCTCCTTTCTTTTGAGTCCTTCGATGTCGAGCCCTTCGAGTTCGCAGTCTATGAGACGGTCAATCTCTTCGTCAGAGAGGTCGTCAAGTGACATGTAGCCTTTCCTGATCATCTCTGCCTGGACAAACGGACAACGACGCAGGAGCTGTGCGAAAGGATCGTTGGGGTTATTCAGCACGAGCTGGTGCATGATTTCGCTGATGTGCTTTGGCTGGCTCATAGTGTACCTCCTTTCTTTACAATGATTGATTCGATGTCTGAGAGGCGGTAGCGGTCCATTGTGCCAAGCTGGATAGGGACAAGATAGCCGCTCTTTTTCCAGCGCCAGAGTGTTGGGCCGGAGACTTTGAGCTTGTTCATTGTCTCTTCACGACTGAGGAAGGTGTCTTCCTTAGGGTTTGATGAATAGACGTTGTCTGCTTTTGTGTCTATGTGGTCAAGTATTTCCGCGCTGAGTGTTCTTCCGGCGGTAAGAAGGTCTTCGAGCGACACCTGGACCATTATTCCAGGGAACTGCTCTGATAGTGCAATTAAATCGTGCTTCATGATGGAAGGATTTAATCGTTAAGCCACCCGCAAAGCAGTAAAAGCGGTTGCCGTTAAGGGCAGTGGCTACATCTTCTGGAACGACTGCTTTAATTCCGTTTCCATCGGATTGCACTACAAAAATAGAAAGATGAAATAGGCGCGAAATCATCCTATTCCATCTTTCTGAAAAATAAATTCGAGTCTTTATAATTATTTATGGTTTAAGGATTTACAAAAGTTTATCCTAAACTGTCCTATAGTTGGTTTATCGTGTCGTCCTAAGTGCTTGCTTTAATAGTTCCTGTGCTTTGTTCTTATGTTTGATTAGTGATGGTGTTACGCCTTTCTTTAGGGATGTCTCCTTGTAGCTTTTGCCGGTCTCTTCATCCATACCGAGGGATAAGAAGACTTTCTTTCTGGTGGTGTGGAATGATCCTTTAATAGGCGAACAATATAGTGGTTTCTTCCTGAGGAGGATTAGTGCTGCTAGTATAACGAGATGCGGATTCTCGTTCGATTCGTCCGACAGATAGTCCTGGAATGAATTGTATAGAGCTTTTCTTTGAGCAGAGTTAAGACTATCTGGCTTGAATATACTATTGAACTGAGCAAATTGCTCCGCTTGCTTTTCTTCGCTCGATGTCATTTCTTCCCTTGACAGGGTAAACTCAATGCGAATAGGGGATGTTCTCTCTGCTGTAGGCCTTAACGACTTTGATCTGCTGTATGAACGCATTGCTTGAGCAAAACAGTAAACGTTTTTCAGAAGCCTTGCGGGCTTGGCGACTCCCATTCTCTCTAGCAAATCGCAAACGTCTTCAATAGGTGAGATGTCAATGAAATTTAAAGGCTTCAAAACTGATGCGTCTCCGCAGAGTTCGAGGTTATCTTTGAATATTTCCATGTTCTCTTTGTCGAGAAGCTCGTTGTCGTCCAGACGTTCACCCTTGTATGATATGGGAGCGCAGTACATGAGCAGACTGTCCAAGATTTCTTGGAGAGTCTTTGGTGTCATGCTTAATTGGAGTTTTGTGCTCTTGTAGTCAGCAGCTTCTTGAGAGTAGTCATAGCTTTCAAGAAGCTGCAAGGCCTCGCTTGCCGCTTCCGATAGTTTCTCTAATGTGTCAATTAGTCTTCTCATGTTAGTCAAGCAAGTTAGTCATTTCTCTGATCATATCGTCATCGATGTCTCTATATCGTGCAAATGCCTTCGAGCCTTCGCAGTGGCCTGAGAGTTTTCCGACGAGGTTCGGGTCTTTGACTTTCTTGTAGAGGTTACCGATGAAGGTTCGGCGGGCCATATGGGAGCTGGCGACGTCACAGATCGGATGCTGCTCTGACATTTTGGTGACGGGGTTCATGATGGTGACGACTCTTGTGACTCCGGCTTTCTTGAGCGCGAACTTGACGAGGTCGTTGATTTTGGCCGTGTTGTAGTACGGGAAGATGGTCTTCTTTTCCGGACTCATGTAGCGGTGCAGGATTTCGATGGCGGTCGGGGAGAGGTAAACCCTGACCGTACGAGGGTTTTCCTCTTTTGTCTTGCTCGGGACGTAGTTCAGGGCGATACCTTTAGGAGTTTCCACGATGTTGTCTGGGCCGAAGGTCATTAGGTCGCTGATTCGGCATCCGATGTAGCATTGGAAGACGAAGATGTCCCGTACGGCAGCGAGTTCTTTGTTGGAGCCCATGTCGGCCTTGTAGATGGTGTCACGTTCTTCGGTAGTGAGGTAGAACGGAGTGCCGTACTTCTGGGAGCCTACGGTGTATTTGCGAAATGGGTTGTTCTGTGTGTAGCCCATGTCGATGCACCAGAGCCAGTAGGCGCGGACTGCGCTCATGTATGTGACGATGGCGTTGTCGGAGCGCTGCTGTGGTACCTTCTCATGGTTGGAGTTGTCCCAAACGTGTTTGTATTTTTTGTTGGGGACAAGGATTGTGCGGTACTTGTCTTTCTTCGGTTCGAAGAAGGTGTGCTCATCCTTGAAGAACTTGGCGAGAGCTACGAGTGTGTCTCCTGTAGCTTCGTCAAGGTTGATGGGCTTGCCGGTGTAGAGTTCGAATCTTTTGACGATGTCGAAGATGATGTGGTAGCTCTTGTGACGTTGAATGGAGATCTTCTTGAATTTGAGGAAGTCTTCAATCTTGTCATCGAAGCAATGCTTGTCCGGCTCGGGGGCTTCAAACTTGTCGGGGTAGAGGAGTTTGTCGATGGTCTCCTGGGCCCATTCGAGTGTGAAGTCTTCGATGGGCATTTTGTTGCCGTTCTCTTCGATTGTGGTTACAATTCTGTCAATCGTGGCTTTTGCGTCTAGCGCATCCTGGACTTCCGGGGTAATGAGCCTGTTCTTGATGACGATTTCTCCGTTAACGAAGAACTTGGGAAGTATGAATACGTGGGTGTGTGCTCGAAGGGCTACCGTACGCTTGTTGCGGTACCGGAGAGGATCTCCGCCTTGCCTGAATCCTTGCTCAGGCGTGATGAAAGTTTAAGAGTCACTGATGCCATAATTATCTTTGTTAACTATGGCAAATTTACTATAAACGGGGGACAAAAACAAGTTATTTTGTCCCACAAATTGTCCCCTAATGAAATCTGATGAAATTAGCTCTTTTCGTACTTGCTTGTGTATATCTTTATATATTAAGTATTTACGAGATTATTTGAAAAGAATTGATTTCTCTCGATTTCCGAAGAATTCATTATTTATTTCCCGATGCAAAAATTCCGAAATATATTCCCGAGGGTTTCGTCGGTGGTGATTTCGCCGACGATTTCGCCGAGGTGGTAGAGGGCTTCGCGGAGGTCCTGGGCTATCAGGTCCGGAGGGAGGGTGGCGATATGGAGGCCGGCGCGGACACGCTCGAGAGCTGATGCGGCGCGGACCAGGGCTTCGTAGTGGCGGACGTTGGTCACGAGGGTCTCGTCGGTGCTGCCGGTGATTTCGGAACCTATTTCGCCGAGTGTTTTTGTCAATGTTGATAACCCTTTTCCGGTCTTCGCGGAGATTGGAATGACTTTGCAGTTATCGTATTTATTTTCAATGAGTGAAACAATGTTGTTATTGTGGTTAACATTTTTGTTACCACCAATCTCATCCATGTTCTTACCCAAATCATTGTCTGAACCATCGCCAGTGCCGTCATCATCCCTGTAGAAATCATCTGCAACATCGCATTTGTTCACCAGAATAACCACTTTCCTTTCCTGCCCGTCACCATGACCATGTTGGGAGGCCCCGCCCGTTTCAGCCAGAGAAGCTCCGTCAGTTCCAGCTAGAGGCGCCCCACCCGTTTCAGCCTGAGGTGTTCCTCCAGTTTCAGCCGGAGGTGCCCCGCCAGTTTCAGCCAGAGAAGTTCCGCCAGTTTCAGCCGGAGTTGTTCCGCCCGTTCCAGCCAGAGAAGCCCAGCCAGTTCCAGCTCCGTCGTTATCTGTACCGACATTTTTCACACAGCCCATTTCATTGACCTTGGACAGAATGAAATCCGCATCCTCAAGCACAGCCGCCTCGCCTCGCGACAAATCCGTCATCCCCAGCACTACAGCAGCCTCGCCAAGTTTCTTGAAAGTCCGGTCAATGCCGATTTTCTCTATCGTCTCGTCAGTTTCCCTGATTCCGGCAGTGTCAATGAATCTGAACAGGATGCCGTCGATATTCAGCGTTTCCTCGATAGTGTCACGAGTCGTGCCGGCAATATCCGAAACGATCGCGCGCTCCTCCCCGAGCAGGGCATTGAGAAGCGTACTTTTACCCGTATTCGTAGCCCCGACAATCGCCACAGGGACACCGTTCTTGATAGCGTTGCCTCGGCTGAATGATGCGGTCAGACGCCTGATATGTGTCAATGAATCGTCCACCAACTGCCCCAGTTCCTTGCGGCTTGCGAACTCCACATCTTCTTCGCTGAAGTCCAGTTCGAGCTCCAGTAGGGAAGTCATTGTCAGAAGCTTTTCCCTCAGCACTTTCAACTCTGAAGAAAAACCGCCCTTCAGCTGATTCATTGCAACTCTATGGGAAGCGGCACTTTGCGAAGCAATTACATCTGCAACCGCTTCTGCCTGGGCGAGGTCCATCTTGCCATTGACAAAAGCACGGCGCGTGAACTCACCTGGCGCCGCAATACGGGCCCCGGCATTGACCAGAAGCTCTAGAATTTTATTGACAATGAATCGCGAAGCATGGCAGGAAATCTCCACTGAATTCTCGCCCGTGTACGAATGAGGAGCACGGAAAACGCTGACTATCACATTGTCCAAAACACTTCCGTCCGCCTCGAAAACCGTCCCGTAGCGCAGCCTGTAGCCTTCGGTCTCGGCAATAGGAACTCCCTTAGTGTCAATGACTTTGTCGGCTATCGCCAATGACTCTTTTCCGCTGACTCTTATTATCGATATCGCACCTGTGCCCGGAATTGTAGCCGGCGCGCAAATGGTTCCGCAGGTAAACTGATAATTCGTCATAACTCTCTATCCCAAAATCTGTTCTGCGTGGTTCTTCGTATTGACCTTGTCAATGATTTCCTCAAGTATGCCATTCTCATTGAAAATGAATGTCTTACGCAGAATTCCTTCGTAAGTCTTTCCATAGAGCTTCTTCTCGCCCCATGCGCCGAAAGCCTTGATGATCAATGCGTCAGTATCGGCGAGCAGAGGAAATGGCAATGCATATTTGTCGCTGAAATTCTTCTGGGCCTTCACGCTGTCCTTACTTATGCCTATGACATTGTAGCCCAAAGCCAAGAACCGTTCATAATTGTCTCTCAGACTGCAAGCCTCAGCAGTGCAGCCCGGCGTATTGGCCTTCGGGTAGAAGTACACCACCGTCTTTTTTCCAATAAGGTCAGCAGACTTGACAATGTTGCCATTCTGGTCAGCCGCTGAAAAATCAGGCATTCGATTACCAATCTCAAGCATAGCAAATTCTCCTTTTGTTTCTAACAAAGTTACGCAAAACTCTTAAATATATGGCTTGCCTTCCCATCTCTTTTTGCAGATGTTCTGACAAATCACTAAATTGCCGGAAAATGTGCCACGAAATTTGAAAATTGAACCCGGAACTTTATGAAAAAGATTTTAACTGTCATTACGCTGCTTGCTGCCTGCGTTTCTCACCTTGATGCACAGACATATATGGTCAATGCACTTGTCCCTACAGAGTCCAAGAAATGTTCCATATATAAAACCGGTGGCAGTGCCATGAAAATCTGCTGCTATGACATCACGGGCGGTTTCGCACTTGGTGCGCCTTTAGGCGGACTGATTTCTGACAATATCCCGGGAAAGGCGGTGTTCGCTCTCAAAGGCGCATACAGCAAGCTGACATTTGTGATGGGCCCGTATTCGAACGTCAATCCCGACAAAGGCAATTCCATCGTGACAGTCTCTGCGGACGGGAAACGTCTGCTGGACGAGGTCGTTTTCGCATACGACGCCCCACGCTTCCTGACATTCGATGTCGCCGGGGTCAATGAAATAGTATTCACGATTCCACGGGGCGATACGCAAATCGCATTCGGAAACGTAAAGCTCTGGAAGGCAGGAGCAGCAGTTTCAAACCCGAATACACTTCTTTCCCGAGTGCCTGGCGGAACTGTCGATCTTATGCAGACCAACCAGTTATATAAATATAGGGAGTCCGGGTTCGTAAAGCCTGTACTCGGTGACAAGGCCAAAGGAGCCGGTCAGGAAAAAACCATCAGCATAAACCGGAAGGAATACAATTCCGGTCTTAGCTTCTCCGTATCACAGGCCCTTTCAGGAACAGAACAGGGATTTGCATATTTCTGGCTGGACAAGCGTTATGACAAGGTTTCATTCGTCGTCGGACCGAGAGACAACCAGAGCTCCAATTCGAGCGCCTGGCTTGTCGTGAAAGCGGACAAGAAGACCGTTTATGAAGGAATGGTGACACAGAAAGACCTTGCAAAACAGATAGTTGTCGATGTGAAAGGCGCTGCTCGGCTCGGGCTTATATGCGAATACAGAAACAGCGACTTCCTGGGCGGCATCACATACGGAGTAGTAGATATCAAGGCCTATCCGGAGGGTGCGAGCATTCCGGCAGCAGGCATTGTCAATCCTAACCGCGACAGAATCGCCAAACTTCCTGACGTATGCCCGCTGATGTCCTCCATCAAGCCATATTCCGTGCGAGGAATAAGTTCAGCGGACAAGACATTGTTCACAGGTGAATCCAGACACTACACCTTCTCGATGGGTGGAGAAAAGTATTGGGAAGGACTGCTGCTGACCACCGGAAACAAGCTCTTGGGCGACAGGGTGGCTTCTTATGCGGAATTCGACCTTGCTGGCGAATATGACTGGATCAGTTTCGATGCAGGTTGCCTTAGCATGAATCACGTGCTGGATGATGACAATCTCCGCGTATATGCTGATGACAAGCTGATTTTCGACCATACCATATATTGCACATGGCCGAACCAGCACTACGAACTGCCTGTAAACAAATGCCGCACGCTAAGGTTTGAGAAATTGGGCAACGGCAAGAACAAGCAGACCATCATCGGAGTCGGCGATATCATCCTCTATCGTGGCCGGCCTGTGCCTAATACGTTATTTGAGCACGACGTGCCTGATTGTCCTCACGATGCCGATCTGATAGACGTCTGCGGAAAACCGTATTTCCACTATGTCGGAAGATATGTCAGCGACCTGACCAATTTTAACATGGCTGACTGCTTCCATGACGGCAGCACCATCACCAAATATTTCCAGATGAAGGACGGCAGGCAGATCAACAAAGGATTCATGCTGGAGACCAATATCCCTCTCGGTCTGGAGAATGTGACCGTTATGGATGCGGTATTCATGGCATTGACAGGAGTAGGCTCGACGATAAGCAGCTCAAACGTCTCCGCAGCCACCGGCATCAGCGCAGGGGTGTCAGGAACACCTACAGCCAGCATCTTCCTCCTGCTTGAGGACAAGAACAGCAAGCAGGCATCCGCGGCGGCATTCAATCCTTACGGACAGTACGAGAGGTGCACATTCACGGTCGCCAACAGAGTGGAATATGTGGATGCGTTCGATGATGTTTTCCAGAACAATAGTCCTGAGGCTTTGCTCAATCCTGTGAAACTCAATGTGTTTGCTGACCAGGTTCTCGTAGGGGAGTACTGGCTGGACAACAAGATGCAGCCGCTCACCGTCACGGTTCCGATTTTCAAATGCCACCAGCTGATGTTCTGGCTGGAGTGCGGCGACAAGCGTTCAGGTCAATATGTGTTCTATGACCTCAAACTCAGCAAGACTCCATGCAATATCCCGATTCCTAAAGAATACACTTCATCTCAGGCTGCCAAAAAGTCGGAAGCGCAGTCCGCGAAGCAGACTGTAGCACAAGAGCCGGCGCCTGAAAGAGCCACAGTAGTCCAGGAGCGCAAACCCGCCAAAAAGGACAAGAAAGACAAGAAGGCCAGGCCTCGGATCGATTGGGAGGTAAGGGCTTATCAATCCAGCAGTTCTGCTGTCAATGAATTCTTGAGGGATGTCAATGCCATGTGGGAAAAGACCGCACAATACATGAAAGGCAACTATGACTTCCCGTCCGCTTCCCAGACATGGGTTCAGAGCAAAGACGGCACAGTATATAAATGTCTGTCATTCATCGGCTCCAACGGCAACCGCCTGTCCATATCTTCCATGATTAAGACCCTTCAGGACCGGATAGCCCAGGGCAAGGACATCCAGCTGTCCATATCATTGGCAAAAATGGGCGTGGCATCGGCGAGTCTCGGTGTGACCTCGGTTACCAGCATCGAGGACATGGTCTATTTCGGCAAAAAGGTCAAGGAAGGATCCAAGGCGTTGGCCCAATGCAACGATGACATTTCAGACTGCGTGGCACTTGCTCAGGCTCAGATAGATGCGTTCAATGCGTACCGCTCATCATCCGTGAGCGCAGACGGAAAGACCAGTTCCGACACGGTCCTGATTCTGCGGCCGGAGCCTGGCGACACCGTCCCGGGCAATCTGCAGCAGTTGGAGTATTACAATTTCTGACAAATGACAGAGTCTGACAATAGTTTTGTGGCAGTCAATGTGGATGAAGCCGCGTTCAGAAAGGTATTTGACCGGTATTATCCACGGATGCTTGCATTTCTGCGTTCATTCCTGCAGTCGGACGACGATGCAGAGGATGTGGCGCAGAATGTATTCGTGAAACTGTGGATGAAAAGAGAAGTGCTGCTTGACCGGGAGTATCTGGACATCTATCTTTTCAGGATGACGGTGAATTTCGCCATCAACTTCTCGAAAGTCAGGAAACGGCACGTGGGCCTGGAAGACATTGACCTTCCTGATGAACTGGATCCGGGAAAGGAATTCGATTCACGCAAACGGCTCGACATCATATTCAAAGCCGTATCAGAAATGCCGGAAAAACGACGTGAAGTGTTCATCCTCAGCAGATTGCACGGGATGAGCCATAAGGAAATCGCGGAGAAACTGAATGTTTCAGCCAAAACGGTCGAGAATCACATAAATTTTGCTCTCCGCGAACTGCGCAAGATGAAATATATCATAGTGTTCTTCATATCTATGGTGTTTTCATAAAAATATTATTACTGTCCGCTAAAACTTTTTGACAGTACAAAA
>ULTZ01059018.1_pt1 | contig 12556 bp, 8 predicted proteins | sample 1957981 | NCBI WGS metagenome assembly ULTZ01 (sample SAMEA4835745, study PRJEB28245) | human gut metagenome | biome: gut microbiome; material: fecal sample | place: Denmark | collected 2008
ATCTGATCGCATGGGTAGTCTGGACGTGTTTATCGTTTCGCGTGAGGGAGGAGTTCCTCAACGTCTGACCACTCATTCAGGCAGTGAGACTCCGATTGTTTTTAAAGATAACGGACATGTTTTGTTTGCTGCCGCTATCCAGCCGTCTGCAGAGGACATGCAGTTCCCTTCAGGCACATTCAATCAGGTTTATGAGGTAAGCGTGGAGGGAGGACGTCCCCGGATGTTCTCGTCCATGCCCATGGAGCACATCTCCATCCGCAAGGACGGCAAACAATGGCTTTACCAGGATAAGAAAGGGTACGAAGACCCTTGGCGCAAGCACCATAAGTCTTCCATTGCACGTGATGTCTGGATGTATACGCCGGGCACCCCGGGGAGTTATGCCAAGCTGACGGCGTTCCGGGGTGAGGATCGTGATCCGGTCTGGGCACCCGATGGCGAGTCCTTCTATTATTTGAGTGAAGAGAACGGTACTTTCAACGTGTTCAAGCGCCGATTGGGCAGTGCGTCGTCGACTCAGATAACCAGGCATACAGTGAATCCCGTACGTTTCCTGAGCATTGCAGAGAATGGAACATTGTGCTACGGGTTGGATGGTGAAATTTATACCCTGGCTCCCGGCAAGCAGCCGAAGAAGGTAAAGATTGAAATCATGTCGGATCGTCTGGACCGGGATGTCATCCGGCAGGTATTGCAGAATGGGGTGTCAGAAATGGCTGTTTCACCTGATGGCGACGAAATTGCCTTCATCGTACATGGAGATGTCTATGTGACTTCGGTGGAATACAAGACAACCAAACAGATTACTGATACGCCTGAGCAGGAAAGGGATGTCGACTTTTCTCCTGACGGACGCAGTCTGGTCTATGCTTCCGAGCGGGATGGCTTGTGGCAGATTTACCAGGCTTCGTTGGTAAAGGAGGATGAAAAGCAATTTACGTATGCGACCGAAATCAAGGAAGAGCGTCTGACCAAATCGAGCAAGACCTCCTTCCAGCCGCAATACAGTCCTGATGGCAAGGAAGTGGCTTTCCTGGAAGACAGAACTGCCATCAGAGTCATGAACCTGAAGAGCAAGAAGGTCCGTACCGTGATGGATAAGAAATACCAGTATTCCTACTCCGATGGCGACCAGTGGTTCCAATGGAGTCCGGACAGCAAATGGATTCTTTCAGACTTCATCGGTGTTGGCGGATGGAACAATAAGGATATCGTCCTGCTGAAGGCTGATGGAAAAGGCGAGATGCACAACCTGACGCAGAGTGGTTACAACGATGGACGTGCCAAGTGGGTACTCGGTGGAAAAGCCATGATATGGAGCAGCGACCGTGCCGGATTCCGTAGCCACGGAAGCTGGGGAGCCGAAAGCGATGTCTACATCATGTTCTTCGATCTGGAAGCCTATGAGAAGTTCAGAATGAATGACGAAGACCTTGCCTTGTATGAAGAGGCTGAAAAGGAGCGTAAGATGAAAGAGGCAAAGGAAAAGGCGGAACAGGACAAGAAGAAGAAAGGCAAGAAGCATAAGAAGGATGACAAGAAGGAGAAGGAAGAGGAGGAGACACTCACCTTCGACTTGGAGAACTGTCGTGACCGTGTCATGCGCCTGACGGCAAACTCTTCTTTGCTGGGCGACGCACTCCTTTCCAAAGACGGTAACATGCTTTACTACCTGACATCTTTCGAGGGTCCGCAGGACTTGTGGGTACGGGACCTGAAGGAGGGCAGTACACGTATTCTGGTGAAAGGTATTGGCAGGGGCTACCTGGTACAGTCCAAGCAGGGCGGCATCTTCATTTGTGGCGGTGGAGGCATGCGTGAAATCGATATGCGCTCCGGACGTCCTGAACGCATTGAATTTGAGGCGTTCTTCAATTATCGTCCGTATGCCGAGCGGGAATATATCTTTGAACATGCCTGGCAGCAGGTGAAGGACAAGTTCTATATGAAGGACCTGCATGGGGTGGATTGGAATGGATATAAGAAGGTCTATGAGAAGTTCCTCCCTTACATTAATAACAATTATGACTTCGCAGAAATGTTGAGCGAGCTGCTGGGCGAACTCAATGCTTCTCATACCGGAGCGCGTTATAGCGGTCGGGGAGGGGCGATGCCGACGGCTTCGCTGGGTGTCTTCTATGATGAGACCTACAAGGGAGACGGATTGAAGATTAAGGAGATTCCTGCAAAGAGTCCGTTTGCCCAAATCAAGACAAAGGTGACTGAAGGCTGTATCATCGAGCAGATTGACGGACGTGAGGTGAAGAAGGGAGAAGACTACTTCCCCTTGCTGGAGGGCAAGGTCGGTCGTAAGATACGTCTGGCTGTCTATAATCCGGATACCAAGGAACGTTTTGAAGAGACCATACGTGGTATTGGTGCCGGTCAGTGGAACGAGGTCCTCTACCATCGTTGGGTGGAACGTAACCGGACTGAAGTGGAGCGTCTGTCAGGAGGTCGTTTGGGCTATATCCATATTGAGGCAATGAACAGCGAGAGCTTCCGTGAGACTTACAGCGAGTTGCTCGGACGGTACCGTCACAAAGAGGCTGTCGTGGTCGATGTACGTCACAATGGGGGCGGATGGCTCCATGAAGACCTGATGGTTCTGTTGGGCGGAAAGGAATATCAACGTTTTGTGGCACAGGGCCAGTACATCGGTAGTGACCCGTTCAACCAGTGGACGAAACCTTCCTGTATGTTGGTTTGTGAAGACAACTACAGCAATGCCCACGGCACGCCTCAACTCTATCAGGCGTTGAAGCTGGGTAAGCTCGTCGGTGCTCCCGTACCGGGAACGATGACAGCAGTATGGTGGGAGAACCAGATTGACCCCAGCCTCGTGTTCGGTATACCGCAAGTGGGCTGTGTGGATATGGAAGGAAACTATGCGGAAAATCATGAATTGGAGCCTGATGTGCTGATTTATAATTCTCCGGCAGATGTCCTTCAAGGGCGTGATGCACAGTTGGAAGCAGCTGTCAAGACCTTACTGGACGAGCTGCCTGCCAAGTAACAGACTTTCTTAGACTGATTTTATCGGGCTTGCAAGGCGCAAGGCTCTCCGGTCTTCAGACAGTGACCGGGGCCTGTGCATTGCAAGCCCGATGTGTATGCGAAATGCAAGTTATTAAAAAACATGAAACACACTTGATGCAAATCAAAAATGTAGACAAGCGACGTGAATTTGTTGTACTTTTGCACCCCAAAATCAAAAAGCGCTATTTATGGAAGAGAACAATCCTCACATTTTGGGCAGTGCGCCCATTGGGAAATTATTGGTACAATATTCCGTTCCCGCCATCATTGCCATGACAGTAACCTCACTCTACAACATTATCGATAGCATTTTCATTGGTCACGGCGTCGGTCCGTTGGCAATTTCCGGTCTGGCTATTACTTTCCCGCTGATGAACCTGTTGGTGGCTTTCTGTACCCTTGTGGGCGTAGGTGGAGCTTCCATCTCGTCCATTCGTCTGGGACAGAAGGATGTGAAAGGGGCAGAAGATGTGTTGGGCAATGTGGCTATCCTGTGTGTTATCAATGCCTTTATATATGGTGGCATTACCTTGCTGTTCCTGGACGAGGTGCTTTACTTCTTCGGGGCGAGTGATGAGACGCTGCCATACGCACGGGACTTCATGCAGGTGATCCTCCTGGGCAGTCCCATTACTTATGTGACCATCGGTCTGAACAACATGATGCGTGCCACGGGCTATCCGAAAAAGGCCATGTTTTCAGCCATGCTTACCGTCGGGTGTAACATCATCCTGGCACCGGTCTGTATCTTTGTGCTGGAATGGGGAATCCGTGGAGCTGCCATATCGACCATCATTTCCCAGTTTGCCGGTATGATTTGGGTACTTTCGCATTTCGTGAACAAGAAAAGCTACATCCGCTTCAAGCGTGTCAGCCTGCGTCTGCGTCCGCGTATCATCCGCAATATCTTCAGCATCGGCATGTCGCCGTTCATCATGAATGTGTGTGCCTGCTGTATTGTGATCTTTATCAACAACCGGTTGCTGAACTACGGAGGCGACCTTGCTATCGGTGCCTTTGGTATTTTGAACCGTATTCAAATGCTGTTCGTAATGATTGTAATGGGCATTACGATGGGGATGCAGCCTATCAGCGGATACAACTACGGAGCCGGAAACATTGACCGTGTGAAGCGGACGCTGAAGCTGGGGCATTGTGGCAGCGACGTGCATCACGACATTCGGTTTCCTTATCAGCGAATTGTTCCCGGGCTTGTTCGTGGGCATGTTTACCAATAACGAAGAACTGACGCATCAGGCGACGATTGCCCTTCAGATTGGTGTGGCAGTCTTTCCCATCATTGGTTCACAAATCATCATTACGCAATTCTTCCAGTCCATAGGCAAGGCGGCTATATCCATTTTCCTTTCCCTCTCCCGTCAGCTGCTGTTCCTTTTACCCGGTCTGGCGCTGCTTCCTCCCATCTATGGCGTGAAAGGAGTGTGGTTCAGCATGCCGATTTCCGATTTCCTGGCGGCTCTGGCAGCCATTGGCATGCTGCTTTACCAGTTGCGTAAGATGAAGCTGGAGAATCTGCGTGGTGTCTGACGCCCCTCGGGGTCAGCACACGCTGTGCGGCGCGGGCAGCTCGGTCCTCCTTCGGGCAATCTGGTCTCTGTAGACTGACGGAGGGATACCCTGGAGGCGTTTGAATATCTTGGACATGACGGCCTGGTCGGAGAAGTGCAGTTGGTCGGAAATCTCCTGCAGGCTGGCGTCCGTGTCTGACAGAAGCTGGGCAATCTCGCGGACCAGTGCTTCGCAAATCCAGTGATAGACAGTCTTTCCGGTAAACTGACGGACGATGCGTCCCAGATATTGGGTGGTGACGCACAGTTCCGAGGCGTAAAATCCCACTCCATGTTCTTGCCGGACGTGTCTGGACAGCAGGTTGATAAACTCCAGGAACAATCGTTCTGCATGCTTGTTGCCCGGTAGCTCTGCCAGCTGCGGTTGCAGACGTATATCTGCCAGCTCCATCAGGAATTGATAAGTAACCGGAATTGGTAAATAAGTCTTTCATCTTCCTTCGTTCGCGGATAGAGTTCCGCTACTGATAGTTTCCATTCGTATTGTCATATTATTTCCATATTGACAAACGGACTTTCCAAATAGTAGGACAAGGAGTACGTTGTTTAGTAATAGACAAATTTAGTACAGAATCAAACAAGCAGTTTATAGGCTCTTCTTTTCAATTTTGCATCGGTTTGAGTGGTCGAAGGGACCGGAATAAACGGGTTTAGAGATGATTTGAACGGAGTGTGAACCGGTCCCTTCACCTTTTTCAAACAAAATGACTCATATAACTAAACGAGATTTATTTATGTACGGACGTTTTGCATTGATGGCTGGTTTGTTTTTGGGGAGTTTCCCCATGACTTCATGCGACGATGACGCTGTGACAACGGAGTATCAGCCTTTGCCCAAGCTGACATTGGACGAACCTTTCCAGTATGAATGCACCGATGCCAACCTGGTGTCCTTCACGCCGGATTCACTGACAAGGGTGGCGGTATTGAACTTCTTGAAGGAAGATGTGACAGACTTGGATTATGTGGACTACGACGAACAGACCTGTATGTTTACCTTCCGTAAAGGAGAACTGTCTCATTACCGGATTACCTGGGAGTATGAGACATCGAATGCCATCAAGTTCCTGTATACCCAGAACGGGATGTGGTACCGGATGCTTTCCGGAGACGGGCACTCCTATGTGCTGGAAGCTGTCGATGGCATGTCGGTCTGTGTCGCGGTACAGCCGGGTATGCATCCGAATGACCGGAACGTCAGTCTGACATTCCATCAGTTCCGTATCGAAGACATCGGCGGGACAGATGAGACACAAGCCTGGCTTAGATGAGGCAAAGTATAATACTTAGCCTGCCAAAGTATTATACTTAGGGGGCCTAAGTATCATACTTTGGTCGGCTGAAGTATGGCGTAGACGAAGTCTATCCGCCGTATAGTATAAGCATGATTTGAGTTTAACCCAAATCGGTCATTAGAGTTTGAGTAGATTGTTCGCATCTGTCAGGCAGCTTGTTTCTCGTTTTGTTGAAGACGTAGCGGGCTACGTCGAGACAGAACGAGGAAGAAGATGCCGACAGAGGTGGACAAGATGCTCAAAGAGCTTGCTCTTTTGAAACAAAGAGAACTTTGAGCGGTCTAATGACCGATTTGGGTTTAAGGTTGACTGATAGCATGCTCTTTATGTTTTTCTCTGGAGCTTTCCGGTGTCTGTCCCCCCTTGCAGCCTGGGAAGCTTTTCTTTGAAAACAAAGAAAGGAGGCGCCGTGAGGTGCCTCCTTTCTGACAATTCATTTAATATGGATGTGATGATTTTACTTACCTGCTTCGGCATCGCGAATCATCTGTTCGCTGGCGTACATGTAGACTTCTACGCGACGGTTCTGTGCCTGTCCCTCTTTGGTCGAGTTGTCGGCTACGGGATTAGCCTCGCCCAGACCTTCAACCGACTTGATTTGGCTGGAGGCTACGCCGCAGTTCAGCAAGTAGGAAGAAACGCTTTGTGCACGTTGTTGTGACAGCTGGATGTTCTTCTGTACGCTTTGTTCTGCCGTACTGTTGCGCCATCCCTGATTGTCGGTATAACCCTTGATGGCAATATCCATGGTGTTGTTCTGCTTCAGGACATTGTTGGCAAACTTGCTCAGTGCGCTTTGTGCCGATGCGCTCAGAGCAGAGCTGCTGGTGTTGAAGAGGATACCCGAATCGAATGTTACCTTCACAGCCTGCAGACCGTTTGCGTCGGTGATTTGTTCCACTTGTGCACCTTCTACCTGACGGGCTGCCTCTGCAGCTTTGTCCATCTTCTTGCCGATGATGACTCCTGCACCTGTTCCGACAGCCGTACCGATGGCTGCGCCGATAGCTGCACCTTTGCCTTTGCCTACGAGACCTCCGATGATGCCGCCCAATGCAGCACCGCCGCCGGCACCGATTAATCCACCTTTCGTGGTGTTGTTCATATTACCGCAACTGCCCAATACCAACAGGCCGCTGAGTAACAAGGAAGTTGTTTTGATACCTTTCATATTCATGTCAATTTTAATGATTTAATGTCACGTTTTGTATCGACAAATATAGGCTTTATCTGACAAAGTGTTGCTAAAAAAGTCCGCTTTTATCAATATTTAGTCTAATTTTCCGCTTCTTCATGGCGAGGTAGCAGCTCTGTTGGCAGAAGGGTAGACAAGGAGACAGAAGGAGGTAGAAGAATAATGTACGAATACCGCACGCGCTTCCGCCTAACTTATTAAGTCAAAGATGGAGCCTCTTTTTTAGAAAATTACTACTTTTGCATTCGCAAAAATCGAAGAGTAATAATCAAAACAAGATAAAGCAATGGCAAAAGAATTGAAAGAACTGACCAAGCGTAGCGAGAACTATTCGCAATGGTATAACGATTTGGTCGTAAAGGCAGACCTGGCTGAACAATCACCCGTGCGTGGATGTATGGTGATCAAGCCCTATGGCTATGCGATTTGGGAGAAGATGCAGCGTGTGCTGGATGACAAGTTCAAAGAGACCGGACACGTGAATGCCTATTTCCCGCTTTTGATCCCGAAATCATACCTGAGCCGTGAGGCTGAACATGTGGAAGGCTTCGCCAAGGAGTGTGCCGTAGTGACCCACTACCGTTTGAAAAATGCCGAAGATGGGAGTGGGGTGATTGTCGATCCCGCTGCCAAGCTGGAAGAGGAACTGATTATCCGTCCGACATCGGAAACGATTATCTGGAGTACATATAAGAACTGGATCCGCTCTTACCGCGACCTGCCCATCTTGTGCAACCAGTGGGCCAATGTGATGCGTTGGGAAATGCGTACCCGTCTGTTCCTGCGTACGGCTGAGTTCTTGTGGCAGGAGGGACACACGGCACATGCCACTCGTGAAGAGGCAGAGGCCGAAGCACAGAAGATGCTGGGAGTCTATGCGGATTTTGCAGAGAACTACATGGCAGTGCCGGTGATGAAAGGCGTGAAGTCTGCCAATGAACGTTTTGCCGGTGCGTTGGATACTTATACCATTGAAGCCTTGATGCAGGATGGCAAGGCATTGCAAAGCGGTACTTCTCACTTCCTGGGACAGAACTTCGCCAAGGCTTTTGACGTGCAGTTTGTCGACAAGGATAACAAACTGGACTACGTGTGGGCTACGTCATGGGGTGTGTCGACCCGTCTGATGGGCGCGCTCATCATGTCCCATTCGGATGACAACGGACTGGTGCTGCCTCCGAAGTTGGCTCCGATTCAGGTTGTCATTGTGCCTATCTATAAGAGTGACGAGCAGTTGAAGCTCATTGATGCAAAGGTGGCTGGCATTGTCGACCGTCTGCGTGCATTGGGCATTTCGGTGAAGTATGATAATGCTGACAACAAGCGTCCGGGCTTCAAGTTTGCCGATTACGAACTGAAGGGCGTTCCCGTCCGTCTGGTGATGGGAGGCCGTGACTATGAGAACAACACGATGGAAATCATGCGTCGTGATACGCTGGAGAAGCATACAGTCTCTTGCGACGGAATCGAGGAATATGTGAAGAACCTGCTGGATGAGATTCAAGCCAATATCTATCAGAAGGCACTGAATTACCGTCAGTCTCACACCTTCAAGGTGGATACGTGGGATCAATTCAAGGAGCAGATAGAGAAGGGTGGCTTCATCCTGGCTCATTGGGACGGTACGACCGAGACAGAGGAGCGCATCAAGGAAGAAACCAAGGCAACCATCCGTTGCATTCCGTTTGATGCCGACGAGGAAAGTCTCCAGCCGGGTGTGGACATGCTGACCGGTAAACCGTCGGCACGCCGTGTGCTCTTTGCCAGAGCTTATTGATGTCCGCCATACGCCGGTGCGGAGTCAGCACGTATACAAGCAAGTAACTTAGTGACGGGTTGGCAGGTTGATGAGTGGAGGAGTGTAATGTTCGTCCGGAACTTCGTCCCCCTCATGAACGTGTCAACCCGTTGTTTGTTTTAGGACCATGAATGAACCGAGCCATTATATATTGATTAAGAAGGAAGGGAAATGGGTGCCGAAGAGTGCCGAGATTTCCTCTTTCGAGCAGGATGATGCCGGCATGTACCGGGTACGCTTCACGAACAGCAGCAAATATTACAGGTATAGTCGGCAGAACCTGGCATGCCTGGGCAACCGGATGCGTGAATGGGTCGACCCCGCCCCGGATGTCAATCGTATCTTTCTGAATGGCCAGGAACTGTCCGGACTCAAGGACGTGTGGCATTATGCTTACGATGAGCAGGACTTCTGGCGGATTGTCTTTCACAGTGGGCGTTACCGGGATTATCCCGGTGAATGTATCCGGGTCGTGACGAATTGCTTGTGCAACTCCAGGAGCAACGACGTCTTTGATTATCTGAAGCATATCGCCGGGCTGAATCCGTTGGGCAAGAATGGAGAACCCCGGAAGAACGAGACGGTGCAAGGAATACTGGAAAAGCAGTATGCGGCTATCAGCTATGTAGGCGACGATACGGTAGCTTCCCTTTACCTAGGGTATTCGGAGTCCCCTAAAAGGACCGAGCCGGGAAACCTGATTTATCCGTTTGGAAGCAATGCCAGTCAGAAAGAGGCGGTGAGACAAGCCTTCACCCATCAGGTCAGCATCGTTCAGGGTCCTCCCGGAACAGGTAAGACGCAAACGATTCTGAACATCCTGGCTAACATCGTGATGCGTGGCAAGACCGCCCTGGTGGTGTCGGCAAACAATTCGGCAACAGATAATATTCGGGAGAAGCTGGCAAAGTATGGTCTTGATTTCATGGTCGCTCCTTTAGGCAATAAGGAGAATAAGGGAGAATTTATCCGTTCCCAGCCTCCGCTTCCCGAGGAGTTGCCCTCCTGGCAAAGCGAGGAGGTGCAGGATGCCCAAAAGAAGGTAGACACAGCCTCCAGGCAGTTGGATACAGTGTTCTCCCTACAGAATGACTTGGCGGTTAAGAGGCAGGAACTGGAAGCTGCAAGCTTGGAATGGGAGCATTTCAAGCAGGAACATGCACTGGGTGAAGAGGACGTCTGGGAAAGCACCTCCCTCACTTCCGGTAAGTTGCTCAGGTTGTGGCTGGAGCTTCAGCCTTATGTGGATGAAGATGCTGCTGCCGGCATCCATGGCTGGAGCGGACGATTCAGGTGGCTTCTGCTGAAATTCCTCTGCCGTTACTGGTTCCGGCTGACCAAACGGATGGAGCGAGAAAATCTGCTTCCGTTGATTACGAGGTTGCAGACCTTGTATTACCCGAAGCGTCGCCGGGAACTTTGTGAGGCTATAGCTGCTTTGGAGTCAGCACTGGAGCGTCAGGATGCCGGAGCCTTGATGACAGTCTTGACTGAGAACTCCTTGCTCCTGCTGAAAGATGCCCTTTGTCGGAAGTATCGTGACGGACGTCCGGTCTTGGTTTCGGAGGAAGACTTGTGGAAACGCTCTTCCGAAGTCTTGAAGCAATATCCCATCGTCTTGAGTACGACCTTTTCAGCACGTTCCTGTCTGGCTGCAAATACCATTTATGATTATGTCATCGTCGATGAAGCATCGCAGGTAGCTGTCGAGACGGGCTTCCTGGCATTGACGTGTGCACGCAATGCTGTGATTGTGGGAGATTCGCAACAGTTGCCCAATGTGGTAACGGAAGATGACAGGAAGCGTTTCAAGATTGTGCAGGAGCGTTATCATCTGGCGGAAGGTTACGATTGTGCCTCTTACAGTTTGTTGACTTCGATTGGGGCAGTGATTAAAGAGGTTCCGCAGACCTTGCTGTGCGAACATTATCGTTGCCATCCGCGTATCATCAATTTTTGCAACCAGAAGTTCTATGGAGGGCAACTGCTGATTATGACCCCTGACACCGGAGAAGAGAATGTCTTGAGTGCTTTCACGACAGTTGCAGGCAATCATGCCCGGAATAAATGCAACCAGCGGGAGATAGATGTAATCAGGAGTGAGGTATTCCCCGCGTTGGCAGGGTTTGATGATGTGGGCATCGTTACTCCTTACAATAATCAGGTGGATGCCATCAATAAGGAGTTTGGCAGGCCGGATCTGGCAGCGACGGTGCATAAGTATCAGGGACGGGAGAATGACGCTATCGTGTTCAGTGCTGTGGATAATCAGATTACACCCTTTTGTGATGATGATAACATGCTGAATGTGGCTGTTTCCCGGGCAAAGAAGAAGTTCTGTCTGGTGATGACCGGAGAAAAGCAGGAAAAGGAGGGCAATCTCACAGATTTGCTGCATTACATCAGCTATCAGAACTGTGCGGTCGTTGAAAGTAAGGTCTCGTCCATTTTTGATTATTTGTATGAGCATTACACGAAAGAACGTCTGGAATACCTGGAACGGCACCCGAAAGTCTCGGAATATGATTCGGAGAACTTACTCTATCCGCTGATCCTGAAGGTGCTGGAAGAAGGAGGATATGCTTACCTGAAGGTTGTGTTGCATTATCCGTTACGCTCTATTTTCCGTCATAAAGAACAGATGCTGGAGCAACGGGAGTATGAATACGCTTCGCATGCAAAGACCCATGTGGACTTTTTGCTGTTTAACAGAGTCAGTAAATTACCGGTCATGGGAATTGAAGTGAATGGCTACAGTTTCCATCGCGAAGGGACGGAGCAGAGTCTGAGGGATGAACTGAAAGAATCTGTTTTCCGGAAGTATGACTTGCCTTTACTGGTCCTGTCGACAACGGGTTCAGGGGAAGAGCAGAAAATTAAACAAACGTTGGTGCATGCCCTGCAGGTCTATGAATCAACGTGCTTGGGAGGAAATTATCATTTAATCCATGAATAAGGTCGAACATTTGCTGATTATCAATGCCAGTCCACGTCGGAAGGGCAATCTCTCGCGTATGCTTGAAGCCATGCGTGAGGAAGCGCTGGCACACGGTGTACATGTCGATTGGATCAATGTATTCGATTTGCAGGTAGCTCCCTGTACCGGATGCATGGTGTGTCGTTCGCGTTTGGAATGCGTTTTACCGGAAGACGATGCACAACGCACGTTGCATCGGATTAATTGTTGTGATGCTCTGATAATAGGAGCACCCTGTTATTGGGGCAATATGCCGGGAACGCTTAAAGTCCTGCTTGACCGAATGGTGTATGGATTGATTGGAGAGGGGAAATATGGTCCCCGTCCGCTGCATAAAGGAAAGCTGGCGATTGTGGTGAGCACTTCCACGACTCCCTATCCATTTAATAGATGGTTTAATCAGACGAGAGGGGTGATTCGTGCCTTGAAGGAAGTATTGAAATGGAGTGGCTTCCGCTTGCGTGCATGCATAGAGCGGGGAGGCACGCGTCAAAAACCGGTTGATGCAAAAGATTTGGAGCGTTGCCGTCGGGCAGTAAGGAAGTTGCTCTCCTGATAAGGAAAAATAACAGGATGTCAGCGAATTGAGGTATTTACTATCATCAGGAATGAAAAATGACCTTTCTCGCTAACTCGTCCTTTTCGAAAATCCGGTAATCT
>ULTZ01021975.1_pt1 | contig 12297 bp, 7 predicted proteins | sample 1957981 | NCBI WGS metagenome assembly ULTZ01 (sample SAMEA4835745, study PRJEB28245) | human gut metagenome | biome: gut microbiome; material: fecal sample | place: Denmark | collected 2008
CCGATGGGTTGGCACCGGAAGGCAGCATGCTCCTGCTGGCAGGTCTGTTGCTGCTGGTGGGCACCTGTTGCGTGGTCTTTGTGCGTGAGCAGAAGTAAGGCAGTGGTGTGTTCGACGCATGCAAAACAAACATAGCCGTGTGTCTCATGTACGTTGTACATGGATGCACGGCTTTTTTGTACACATACGATAAGCAGGGATATTCCCGGACTTAGGGGAGGAGGCAGGTGGGATGATTACTGTCCCGTGTAAGTATCATCAACTCCCAGGATGGATAAATAACGCTCCAAGGAAGCCTTTTCTGCTTCAGCCACGAGCTGTTGAAAGGCTTCCGGGTTATTATCTACGTGCGAAGCTTCTAACGACTTGTAATAGCTTATCTTATCCTCGTTATCCCCTTTGAGATTGACAATCGTATAACCATTTTGGAGCAGGTACAAATTCATCAGGAGGCGTGACGTACGTCCGTTTCCGTCAATGAACGGATGAATGCGTACCAATTCATCATGAAGGTAGGCAGCTATCAGTATGGGATGTACTCCTTGCGTTTTCAGTTTTTGGAAGTGCAAGATAAAATCTTCCATTTGCTTTTCAATCAGGTACGGCTGTGGCGGTGTGTGCCGGCTTCCTGAAATCAGCACGGGAACAGTACGATAACGCCCTGCATTTTCGCGGTTGATGCCGTGAAGTACAAGCGCATGTATTTCCTTGATTGTGCGCTCGCTTATCTCGATGTCGCTTTTTGCAAAGTCCTTTATGTAGTCTATCGCCTCTGCATGATTGATGGCTTCCAGATGTTCACGCATGGATTTTCCCGATATGGTCACGCCCTCATTCACTACGAGCTCCGTTTCCTGCAAAGTGAGGGTGTTGCCCTCAATGCGGTTACTCTCGTAGGTGTATTCAATGGCTAATGCGTCCTCAATTTTTTTCAGTGCATCGGCTGGCAGGGGGCGCATATCGGATAGACGCGCTTTCAGCGTGTCACATTCCTGCAATAGGGTGGATAATTTGTCATTCATCTTTAACCGTCATTTTTTGTCTTCATGCTTCTGAATTACAAAGCACTATAAATAATTGACACTTGATTCACCGTGGACGAAGTTACGGAATTATTTTGTATGGCAGATGGTTTCCGTGAGTTTTTGATGCAGCGGTGGGAAAATACAGGCTTCAACATTTTGACACTTCGCTCTCACCTGAAAGACGGTGTTGTCAATTTGTCAAACGAATGCCCTGAAAACGGCGATGCTCGCGCCAAAATACGGCTTGCTGGATTTTTTTGAATTCTCAAGCGATTCGCAAAATACACTTTGCAATGATAGGACCGCATTTGCCTGTCTTTTGTCTATGTATTGATTGGATACAGCCGCGGTGAATTCTTCCTTCAGCCGAAAGGCTGTGCATAATCACACGCTCGCATTGTGCATCCTGACGGACAAACTAGAGGTGAATGAACATAAATTAATGTATAAGAACCGTAAAACAGGTCTTTTTCACTCCAAACTTTTTTGTTCGACGGACGAAACAATATTGTTTGGGTCGTCAAACAATATTGTTTCACGTGCCAAACACAAGTGTTTGACTTCTCAAACAATATTGTTTCGCCGTATAAATATTCGTTTTTGCCCCTGCTTCTGAATATCTATGCGTTCCGTCTCGCATGAATATTCTTAAAATAGCCTACCTTGTCCGATTTCTCAAAAATACGCGTTAGCTGAAACGTGTGTTTTGGGTGAATCTGTCAAGCTGAAGTGAAGAATTGGTTGCAAAAAGGTAGTATCGTATCTCTGTGAATTGCTTTTATAGGGAAAAGCTGCTTGTGGTTTGGTGAGTCTTAACTATTTGCTATATTTGTAGTTTCTAGGAGAATTCTGAAAAGAACTGCCACGCTTTGTTGTGGTAAGTCTTCTAAACCTTAATGAATCATATAAGTTTCAAGCTCTATGTCAGAACGTACTATTGCAAAGTCTTTGAATAAGGCATACCGTCAGGTAGGTGTTGATAAGCTGCTGTTTGATGTATTCAAACAACAACTTCGCATGTTTTATGATCAAATCTCCACCATTGATACGGAGGAAAAGCTCAAAGGTGATTTGATGGATTTCCTCAAACTAGCCTTTTATGGACAGAGCTATAAGGTGTCTCCTAATGGGCGTATTGATTGTGCGATTCATTTGGGCAACAGCATAGAGCATCCTATTGGTGTCATTGTTGAAGTAAAGATGCCGACAAATGCTGCTGAGATGATTACTAAAGATAATCTGAATAAGAAGGCATTGCAGGAATTGTTGTTGTATTACCTTCGGGAGCGTGTTGAAAAGAAAAATATCCAGTTGAAGCAACTCGTTGTCACCAATGTTCACGAGTTCTTTATTTTTGATGCGCAGGAGTTCGAGCGGGTCTTTTATTCGAACAAGAAACTCATCAAACGGTTCACCGAGTTTTGTGACAGGAAGCTCACGTCCGATAAAACCGATTTTTTCTATAAGGAGATTGCAGCCGAAGCAATTGAATCCGCCAAAGATAGTTTGACTTATACATGGTTTGATATCCGGAAGTACAAGTCTTTTTTGGACAAGGGGATGGACCGGCATCTGATTGAACTCTATAAGGTCTTTAGTCCGGAACATATGTTGAAAAAGCGTTTTCAGATAGACAGCTACTCTCTGAATACAAAATTTTATAGCGAGCTCCTATATATCATTGGTTTGGAAGAGTGTGAAGAACAAGGCTCACGTAAGCGGATTATTATCCGTCGGAGTGAAGGAAATCGTAATCCAGCCTCCATCTTGGAGAACACGATTACGATTCTAGACGGCGAAGACTGGATAGACACGATACAGAATCGGGCTTCTTACGGTAAAGATCGGGAGGAACAGATTTTCAATGTGGCATTACGTCTGACCATAGGCTGGGTAAATAGAATTCTATTTCTCAAATTGCTGGAAGCGCAACTTGTCAAATATCACAAAGGGGATAGTTCGTATGCCTTTTTGCGCCCTCAGTTTATTCCTGATTATGATGAATTGAACAAGCTGTTTTTCCAAGTATTGGCGAAACGTCCCCATGCCCGGACTGAGGTGATTAATGAGAAATTTGGGAAAATACCCTATTTGAACAGTTCTTTATTTGAGATTAGTGAACTGGAACGTCAGACCATTCGTGTCAGCAGTCTGGATAACAGTGAACTGCCTATTTATAGTGCTACTGTGTTGAAAGATGAGCGTTACAAACGGCTCCCGACCCTCCGCTACCTGTTGGAGTTTCTGGATGCTTATGATTTTGCCGGAGAAGGTTCTGAAGAGGAGTCTGAAACTGCAAAAACGTTAATCAATGCATCTGTCTTGGGACTGATCTTTGAGAAAATCAATGGACATAAGGACGGTTCTGTTTTTACACCCGGCAGCGTGACGATGTATATGAGTCGGGAAGCCATTCAGGCAACAGTCGTTCGGAGATTCAATGAAGAGATGGGTTGGAACTGTTCCGACTATGAGGCTTTGAAAGATAAGGATATCGAGGATTATCAGAGGGCTAATGCCATAGTGGATTCTATTCGCATTTGTGACCCAGCGGTGGGGTCGGGACATTTTCTAGTGTCTGTGCTCAATGAGATGGTTCATACAAAATATGACTTGGGCATTCTCTTGGACTGCAATGGACGTCGCATTAAAAAGCAGAATTGGCATATCGAAATCGAGCACGACGAACTGCTTGTGTCTGATTCTGATGGAGAGCCGTTTATCTATGTTCCCGGTAATGCTGAAAGTCAACGCATACAAGAGGCGCTATTTAATGAAAAACGCAGAATCATCGAAAACTGTCTGTTTGGAGTTGATCTGAACGCAAATGCAGTCAATATATGCCGTCTTCGTCTGTGGATTGAACTTTTGAAGAATGCCTATTACACAAAAGATAGCGAATATACAGAGTTGGAGACTTTGCCGAATATTGATATCAATATAAAGAAAGGTAATTCGCTGATACATCGTTTTGAACTGAAACAGGATATATCAGAGGTCCTTAAGAAAACCGGTATTGCGATTGGACAATATAAGGATGCGGTCAGTCGCTATAAGAATGCCCATAATAAAGAGGAAAAGCGGGAGCTGGAGGATATGATTTCAGCGATTAAGTCGACTTTACGTTCTGAGATCAATCGGTATGATCCGAAAATTGTGCGTAAAAAACAGTTGGAAGGAGAGTTGAGTGATTTGCAGCATCCTCAGCTTTTTGAGTTCTCCAAACAAGATAAACTCCGACAAGAGAAACAGATGAAAACTTTGCAAGCGAAAATACGTAAACTTAATGAAGAAATAGAGGAGATTCGGAATAACAAAATATTTGAAGAGGCTTTTGAATGGCGCATTGAGTTTCCTGAAGTTTTGGATGAAGCTGGTCGTTTTGTAGGATTTGATTGTGTCATAGGCAATCCGCCATACATCCAGTTACAGAAAATGGGTGACGGAGCAGATGCCCTTCAAAAAATGGGCTATAAGACTTATAAATCTACTGGGGATGTTTATTGTCTGTTTTATGAAATAGGTTTGGAATTGTTGAAACCTAAAGCGCTATTATCATTTATTACATCGAATAAATGGATGAGGGCAGACTATGGAAAACAGCTTCGTGCGTTACTAGCAACACATTATAATCCGTTTAGATTAATTGATTTTGCGGGATTTAAGGTTTTTGATTCGGCAACAGTGGATGTAAATATACTGAATGTTGAGAATTCATTTCCGTCGAAGCATACTTTAGCTTGTTCGATTCGAAAAGAAGGATTTGACATAACAAAATTGAGCGATTATGTTCAGCATCATGAAACGGAATGCACTTTCAACAGCTCTGATTCATGGGTGATACTTTCACCAATTGAGCAGAGCATCAAAAGAAAGATAGAGGCGGTAGGTACACCGCTCAAAGATTGGGATATCCAGATTAATTATGGCATTAAAACCGGGTTTAATGATGCGTTTATCATTAGTTCTGAGAAACGTAACGAGATTCTTGCTAACTGCCAATCGGAAGATGAACGCAAACGAACTGATGAACTTATACGACCGATTCTGCGTGGCAGGGATATAAAGAGGTATGGATATGACTGGGCGGGGTTGTATCTAATAGCCACCTTCCCATCATGCCATTATGACATAGAGCAGTATCCTGCTGTGAAGAATTATCTTCTTTCGTTTGGTATTGAAAGATTGGAACAAACCGGCAAAGTCCACAATATAAATGGAAACAAAGTAAAGGCTCTTATTCTGTTAGCAAAAAAGTATTAATGAAGCGGCACAATGTGTTTCTATCAACTTTGCAGATTTGAGCTATTTTTCGGCGTGATACGCCAGCTTTCAAAAGTTCTAATATTAAGTTCTTTTTTGGGTAAAGTTTGTACTTTGATTCATCGGTTTTCCTTCCGATAGGTCTTCCTAATATGACTCCCTCAGCTTTTTTCCTGGCTAAAGCTTCTTTTGTTCGTTGGCTAATCAAATTGCGTTCAATCTCAGCTGATAGGCCAAAAGCGAAAGCCAAGACTTTACTTTGTATGTCTTCTCCTAATCGGTAATTATCCTTTATGGTCCAAACACGGCATTCTTTGCTCATACAAATATTCAAGATCTCCATAATCATGAAAAGATTGCGCCCTAAACGAGATAGTTCAGCACAGATAATGAGATCGTCTTTTTGTACACGCTTCAATAATTTTCCTAATTCGCGCTTATTGTATGATTTTGTCCCGCTGATAGTTTCTTCAATCCATCCGTCAATCACTAATTGATTGTGTTCACAAAAGTTGTTTATTTCAAAACGCTGATTTTCCACAGTCTGTTTATCACTGCTGACACGTATGTAACCGTAAATCATAGTTGTTATTTAGCAATACTTATACCTTCCTGTTATACTCCTATTTTATGTCTATTTTCCACATATCTTCAACCCAACTTGTGCAAATATACACATTTTCCCTCCAGCTCTTGCCATTCCCATAATTATTACTTAAACTTGCAACCTGTTGGCAAAAATGATGAGATGCCTTGCATATTGTAAATGAAATTTGTAAATAATAAGAACAATGAAAGAAAAAACGAAACGTTACATGCTGCCTGAAAACGAGATTCCCCGCTACTGGTACAACATTCAGGCAGACATGGTGAATAAGCCGTTGCCACCCTTGAATCCTGCAACCAAGCAGCCGTTGAAGCCGGAGGATATGTACCCCATCTTTGCCGAGGAACTTTGTCGGCAAGAATTGAATCAGGCAGATGCCTGGATTGAAATACCCGAAGAAGTCCGTGAGATGTATAAGTACTACCGTTGCACACCTCTGGTGCGCGCCTACGGACTGGAAAAGGCATTGGGGACTCCGGCACATATCTATTTCAAGAACGAGAGCGTCAGCCCTGTGGGTTCCCACAAACTCAATTCCGCCTTGGCACAGGCTTACTACTGCAAGAAGGAGGGTGTGACGAACGTCACCACAGAGACCGGTGCAGGACAGTGGGGAGCCGCCCTGTCTTATGCGGCAAAGGTCTTCGGACTGGAGGCTGCTGTCTATCAGGTGAAAATCAGCTATGAGCAGAAGCCTTACCGGCGTAGCATCATGCAGACCTTCGGGGCGCAGGTCACTCCGTCGCCTTCGATGTCAACCCGTGCCGGAAAAGACATTCTGACCGCACATCCCAACTACCAGGGTTCATTGGGTACTGCCATCTCCGAAGCCATCGAGCTGGCACGCATGACACCCAACTGCAAATACACGCTCGGTTCCGTCTTGAGCCATGTCACCCTGCATCAGACTGTCATCGGTCTGGAAGCCGAGAAGCAGATGGAACTGGCAGGTGAGTATCCCGATGTGGTGATCGGTTGCTTCGGCGGAGGTTCCAACTTCGGCGGCATCTCCTTCCCCTTCATGCGTCACAATATCCTGGAAGGAAAGAAGACCCGTTTTGTCGCTGCGGAACCTGCATCCTGTCCGAAGCTGACACGCGGCAAGTTCCAGTATGACTTTGGAGATGAGGCAGGCTATACGCCGTTGCTGCCCATGTTCACGCTCGGACACAACTTTGCTCCGGCAAACATCCATGCCGGCGGATTGCGCTATCACGGTGCCGGTGTCATCGTTTCGCAATTGCTGAAGGACAAGATGATGGAGGCTGTCGACATCAACCAGCTGGAGTCATTCGAGGCGGGTTGCTTCTTCGCACGCACCGAAGGTATCATCCCCGCTCCCGAATCCTGTCATGCCATTGCCGCCGCCATCAACGAGGCGAAGCAGTGCATCGAGACGGGCGAGGAGCGTGTCATCCTGTTCAATCTCTCCGGTCACGGACTCATCGACATGGCTTCCTATGACAAGTACCTCTCCGGGGACTTGCAGAACTACACCTTGAGCGATGCGGACATCCAGAAGAACCTGGACGAGATAGGAAGTCTCTGACCCTTCTTCCGTCCTTCCGCAGAAAATAAAAACCGGCGCTGGCTCTCATCTACGCAGAGTCAGCGCCGGTTGCATGTTGCGGTTCCCCGATGACGGGGAATCACTCTTCTTCCTTATACCATCCGGCATACATCAGGTAGCCTTCCGCAATCTTCTTGTTCAGTTCCTGCGATTGCTCGGGCGATACCTTCTTGACGAACTTGGCAGGAACACCTGCCCACAAGGTGTAGGGTTCGATGACGGTGTTGCTCAGTACCAGTGCACCGGCAGCCACGATGGCGCCTTTGCCCACCACGGCATTGTCGAGCAGGGTGGAGCCCATGCCGATGAGTGCATAGTCGTCGACCCGTGCACCGTGGATGGTCACGTTGTGTCCCACGGAGACATAGTCGCCGATTTCGATGGTCGAACGTTGATAGAGCGTATGGAGCACGCTGCCATCCTGGATATTCACATTGTTGCCTATGCGGATGCTGTTCACATCGCCACGCAGCACGGCGTTGAACCAGATGCTGCAATGGTTGCCGATTACCACATCACCCACAACCGTCGCGTTCTCGGAGAGATAGCAGTCCTCCCCGATTTGGGGCGTAAAGCCCCGTACAGATTTGATCAGTGCCATAAATAAACAGATTTAAATGGTCAATTGTTCCTTGTAAATTGCCAAGCGGTTTAGTCTTCTCTTTCAACCAGACGCGGTGCTCCTCGTCGAGCAGGGGAGAGAGCTTCTCATACACGGTCCGGTGGTAGTTGTCGAGCCATTCCGTTTCCTCTTCCGTCAGGAGTGAGCGGACGATGGGACGTGTGTCGATGGGACAGAGTGTCAGCGGCTCGAAGGTATAGAATTCGCCATACTCCGTGGTGCGGTAGGGGACGACCAGTAGGGTGTTCTCCGTACGGATGCCATAGCGTCCGTCCCGGTAAATGCCCGGCTCATCGGTTACAGTCATACCCGGACGGAGTGGGGTGGGGACATGGTTCATGCGTATCTGGTGAGGACCTTCGTGCACATTCAGGTAAGCACCGACGCCGTGTCCGGTGCCGTGCAGGAAGTTTGCCCCTTCACGCCACATGGCCTGTCGTGCCAGTACGTCGAGCTGGGTGCCGCACGTTCCTTGGGGGAAGCAGGCACGGGTTAGTCCGATGTGCCCTTTCAGCACCAGGGTGTAGTCCCGCATCTCGTCGTCACTCACCGGTCCGAGTGCAAGGGTGCGGGTGATGTCTGTGGTGCCGTCGGCGTACTGTGCACCGCTGTCGAGCAGCAGCAGTCCTTCGGGAGCCAATGCCTTGTCGGTCTCCGGTGTCGCTTCATAGTGGACGATGGAGCCATGCTCCTTGTAGCCGGCAATGGTGTCGAAGCTGATTCCCTTGAACCGGGCTTGTCCGGCGCGGAACGCATGGAGCTTGCGGTCGATGCTCATCTCGGTCTCCCCACCTTGCGGAACAGCCTCTTCCAGCCACTTGAGGAACTGTACCATCGCCACGCCGTCGCGCAGCATGGCTGCATGGAATCCTGCTATTTCAGCATCGTTCTTGACAGCCTTCATCAGTGGAACGGGTGATGTGTGGAGCAGGACCTGCGTGTGTGCCGTGCCTACTGACTGGCGGACGGCCTCGCTTGTACGTGCGGGGTCCAGGCTGAGTGTGGCATACGGATAGTCGTGCAGGTCGTCACACAGGTCGGTGTAGTCTTCCGTCATGACTCCCTCTTCGGAGAGGTAGGCTTTCACGTCGGGTGTCAGTTTCTTCGGGTTGATGTAGAGGACCGCTTCGTGTCCGGTTATGAGCAGATAGCTCACGAAGACGGGGTTGCAATGCACGTCGTTGCCGCGCAGGTTGAGTGTCCAGGCTATGTCGTCGAGCGTGGAGAGCAGGATGCCTTCCGCGCCTTGTCTTTGGATGGTCTGACGGATGGCTGCCAGCTTCTCCCGGCAGCTCACGCCTGCATATTCCAGCGGATGGATGTTGACGGGAGAGTCGGGGAGGGCTGGACGGTTGTCCCACAACTCCTGTACGGGGTCGTAATCCGTGCGCAGATGAAGTCCGTAAGCGGACAGCTCGTGGCGCAGCTCCTCAGCGTCGGCGATGCAGTTCACCCATCCGTCAATGCCCATCGTAGCTCCAGCTGAGAGGGTGTCTCCCAGCCATGCAGGGATGGAAGGTGTGTCAGGCAGACGGTCCTTCATGAGTCGGATACCCGTCCCTTCGAGTTGTTCAGCAGCCTGGAGGAAATAGCGGGAGTCGGTCCAGAGGGCTGCATCGTCGAGAGTCACCACGGCAGTACCCGCACTGCCGTTGAACCCCGTGAGCCATTCACGGGTCTGCCAATGGTCGGGGACGTATTCACCCGAATGGGGATCGGTGCTGGGAATGATAAATGCGGATAAGGAGTGTTCGCGCAGGCAGCGGCGCAACTGCTCCAGTCGTTCGATGATCGCTTCTTTCATGGTTGCTTCAGTTATGGTTCCAAGGCTACAAAAATAGCAAATTAGCAAGAACGGCAAGTCCTGAAGCTCCCATTCCACCCTCTTTTTTTGACTATTTGGCTATCCCGTATTCCGGGATGGACCGTTTAGTCATCGAGACGGCATCCACGGAAGGTTCCTTTCAGGTCCGGTCCGAAGTAGAAGCCCGGTTGCGTCGGCTGGTTGTAGCCTACGTTCTCGGTTGCGACACTGATGCGGTATACCGGGTCTTCCAGGAAGGTGTGAAAGCGGTAGGCTGTCGGAATGGGACTGACGTACAGCCGGAGCGATGCGTTGTCTGCCGAACGCAGGAGCACTTCTTCCCGCCAGTCACCCACGATGTCCGCCTGAAGACAGGGATTCTTCTTCGTCCCGTTGTTGCTCAGCGTCCCGTCGAAAGTGATGAGCGGACGGCATTCTCCGGTGTTCCGGTCATACTTGCTCACGGTGTTGCCGTCGAGCATCTCGCGCAACAGGTCACCGTCCCACCATACCGCCATGTTGATGGGCAATCTCCGGGGGCGACGTGCCACCACATCCCCCTTGACGTTGAGGATGCCTCCCGAACGGATGGACCACATCTCCACACCCGGGTTGACCGGGTCGATGTCGGCAGCCATGCAACGTCCCACGTCGATGTCCGAGGGTACCTGGCTGATGACCTTTCCGGTAGCGGCATCACGGAAAGTAGAGCCGTCGCGCTTGTTCTCGTGGCAAGCCCATACCTGGAGGTGCGGGTCATCGGCAGAGAACTGCGTGAGGTGGAGGGCGTCGCCATGTCCCATACCGGTGGAATAAAGTCCCCGTCCGTCGTGGTCGACGGTCATGGAACCGTAGACAATCTCGTCGCATCCGTCGCCGTCGACATCCCCTACACGCAGGTTGTGGTTCCCCTGTCCGGCATACGCCTCGTTGCCCGGTTGGTCGGTGTCGAACACCCAATGCTCGTGCAGCTGCCTGCCGTCCCAGTCAAAGGCGGCAAGGACAGTACGGGTGTAATAGCCGCGGCACATGATGACGCTGGGGTGCATGCCGTCCAGATAAGCTACGGCTGCCAGGAAGCGGTCACTACGGTTGGCACGACTGTCGCCCCAACTCTGCGGGTCACCCCGTTGCGGAATGTAGTCGATGGTGTGCAGTGCCTCTCCCGTCAGTCCGGAGAAGACCGTGAGATATTCCTTCCCCTCGAAGATGCGTCCCTGGTTGTAGGGGAGGGTAGAGTGTTTGGCTGTGCGTCCGGGTTCTCCGGCAAAACGGTAGTCTGCCCGGGCATCGCCGATGATGTTTCCTTTTGCGTCAGTAGTCCCGTCGGCTGTGCGGACGACCACTTCAGCCTTGCCGTCGTGGTCGAGGTCATAGACGATGAAGGGAGTATAGTGTGCCCCGGCGCGTATGTTCCGTCCCAGGTTGATGCGCCAGAGCTGTTCACCGTTGAGGCGGTAGCAGTCGAGCAGCACCTCCCCCGTATAGCCGTCGTGGGAGTTGTCGTGGGCATTGCTCGGGTCCCACTTCAGGATGATTTCATATTCCCCGTCTCCGTCAACATCACCGACGGAAGCATCGTTGGGTATATAAGTATAGGTATCCCCGGTGGGAGTCGTTCCGTCAGACGGACGATTGAGAGGGATGTTCACATAGCCTGTCGGGGCATGTGCCGGGAGGGTATATTGTCCCCGTTTGCGGTGGTTCTCCCTGCCTTGGTTTACGGGTCGCACCTCGTAGACTGCCGCCTTGTCGTCGGTGTATGTATCCTCAAAGAAGGTCGAGGCCGTGACGGGAGCCGTGTTCACTTTCCGTCCGTTGCGATAGATGTTGAAGCCGGTGTCTGCCGGGTCGGAGGAGAGATAGCGCCAGGAAAGGCAGACGGTGGAAGCGTCCTTGCGGATGGCTACGACGCCGCGTCCCAGGTCTTCGCGTTGCAGCTTGTCGTAGTCGTATCGGGGTTGTCCCGTCAGGGTCGCTGCACTCAGCAGGCATGCCGTCAGGACAAGTAAAGATTTCTTCATGGGTTGTATGGTTTTTGATTTCGATGACCAAAGGTAGGGCTATTCAGCAGAAAGAGGGATGTGTCTCCGTACGCATTGATGGAATTTAGCACAAATCACGGACGGGAAAGGAGTATTTTGCAGGGAAAGGGAGGAAATATACATGGAAGGGATGAGGACGAACCTGTAATTTTGCAGGGTGAAGCCTCTTTCGTTCGGCTGTGGAGGAAGGAGCGCCTCAAGCGTTGTGACCTTCATGTATTCAACTTTCGCAAGTCCGGGTTGCAGTTGACAGGTCTGTTCACTGACGGCTTGTCCGCTGACGAGCGGGACGCATGCGAACTTAACCTGTACAAGTATGAAAAAAGAAAAGTTTCTGTTGTTTCTGTGGCTGGTGGCTGGC
>ULTZ01014656.1_pt1 | contig 12272 bp, 12 predicted proteins | sample 1957981 | NCBI WGS metagenome assembly ULTZ01 (sample SAMEA4835745, study PRJEB28245) | human gut metagenome | biome: gut microbiome; material: fecal sample | place: Denmark | collected 2008
GAGGGTGTGCCGTAAAAGCCAATTACGACACACCCCCCTTTTGTTTATGCCGTCCCGGGGGTGTAATAATCGTGGACCATACCGTATCATCCGGCCGGATACACACCCGGTCTGCGCCCAAAAGCGTATTACACTAACAATCAATCAATTACCCCCCCCCGAATTTTTCGTGTGAAAATTTTGTTTTGTTAAACTTTTTTATATACCTTTGCAACGGACATGGGTAAGAGAACCGGTCCGTCAGTCGCTATGCGATTGTAAAAAACATATACAATACAAAAAAGATGTAGTTATCTATTATCTTCCATATCCAAACTTGACGGTTTAAGATATATCCCTGAAAGATAAGAGACAATGGCATCCGCATTTTTGCATATACACGTGTGTGCATACAGACACGCACCCGTTATACGCATAGGTGTGGTGATTGATGTCTTATTTACAGGAATGGGCTTCCGTCAAGGCCTTGGATATGGGAATAAGATGTAACTTCAATCTCCACACCTTTTTTATACCCAAACATCACCCCCTATACACAGTGGCCGTAGGAGATTGTCGGCCGCGCATTCACACTCTATGAAAGCCTTAAAAAGACTTTGGTACACGGCATGTGCTGCTATGCTATGCCTGTGCCTGCTGCCCGCCTGCGGCGACAGCAACGGCGATGAGCCGGACAACCCCAATCCCATAAACCCCGACAAAGAGGTCGCCGACCCCGCCGGCACCGTCAAACTCTCAATGCGCAGCGAAGCCGCCGTCGGAGACAGCAAAACCAAACTCGATGGTGACTTATGGATAGATGGTGCTGACAACTTCTATGCAGATTACGGCAGAATTGTTGATCTCGGTGGTATGAAAGGCTTAGGGAATGTGGGATATATTCCAAAGACAGGATATGTAAAGAAAGTCGCTGTAACACCGGGTAATGGATATATATGGGCCAATACATATAATGGAGGTTTTTACCGCATCTATGTCACCAACTACACGCAAAACACCTCTGGAGAAATTATCGGCGCAGACATCAAGTATCAAAAGCCGTTCTATGGCAAGGACGAGGCGTTAAAGCCGTCAGACACAAACCTATCCGTAAGCGGTGACGGCGGCGAAGCGTCCGTAGTTTTCGAAAATAATTCCGTTATCCCGTTCGTCGTTGAATCTGACAAGGACTGGGTAAGGCCATACCTAAGCTCCACCCTTGATTATAGCGTCCTTACAAACGCCATCACATTCTATATCGACCCGGCAACCACGACCGAATCCGAGACTGCGACCGTCACCGCCACAACATACTACGACAAGTCTACAACGATAACCATCACGCGCCTCGGCGTTGCGCCAATGTTGTCCATTCCGGACGATGCAGCCAATAAAGAAATCGATGCTAACGCCACCGAGTACCGCCTTCCCATAACGACCAATCTCGACTTCAAAGACCTGACGGTTAAGTCGTCCGCCGACTGGGCCACGGTAGAGATTGTAGACGGCTCGAGCCGCACAGCGGCTATCGCCAACTCAATACGCTGGATTGGCAACGAACCGGCCTCTCACTCTCGCGCCAACACCGCCACCGTCCGCACATACTACGCCCTCGTGAAAGTCGCAGCTAATGTCAATAGTGCCGAGCGCAACGCCTCAATCACGGTTTCCTCCAAGGACGGCAAACTTTCGGCAAAGCATTCCCTGTCGCAAAAAGGCGCAACGTTATCGGTAACGTCGAATGGCAAAGAGGTTAATGACGGTGATATTATCGATATTCAAGACACCGAAACGAGCCTAAAAATCAAAGTAGAATCTTTAGTTGACGGAATTACCGTTTCATCAGACAAATCATGGGCAGAAGTCACCACAGACGATGAAAAGAGCTACACAATTAAAATTGCCGGGAACCAAACTCCTGATGACCGCTCCGCAAAAATCTCCATTAAAGCGAAGAATAGCAACCTTGCTTTGTCCTTCACACTCAAACAAGCGGGTGGCACACTATCTGTAAAAGGCCTTGATGGTTCTACGACATATTATGTTGACCGTGATACTCATACATACAACTATGTCATTGAAGGGTCGCTTCCTTATTCTGTCAAGTCAAATGCCGATTGGTGTACCATTTATCGATCAGGCAACAACTTGGCCGTAACTCTATCTGCAACAACCGTGACTCGCTCCACTACGGTTGAAATCACCGGCGGCAAAGAGCCTATCATCCTAACGTACAAACAGACTAAGTATAAAGATGACGATGCCATCACGCTTAATGGGAAGAATACGCGTCTATGTCTTCGTCGTGACGGTTCATCATTACTCTATTATAATGCAGGTAGCGCCAAATGGTCTACTCAAGAAATAAATACTGGAGCTACATCTGAAAATGATGGCGAAAAAAACACTAAGACAATCCACAGCATTCCAAACTGGGAAAACCATTATCCAGCATTTTATATCATTGAAAGATTGAATTCTAATGGCGAATCTGGTTGGTATATGCCTGCAAAAGATGAACTCCCATATACATATATAAGTAATCCATCATGGACATCCACAGAAACATCATTGAACAGTTGCATAATATATTGTCGAGGTTTTGAATCGATAAAAAAAAATACCGATAGCTATATAATTAGCTATTATCCTTACTCTATCCCCATCAACGTCATCGCCGTCAAGAAATTCAACGCCTTTGACGTAGAAAGCAACGAATAACCGCGAAAAGCAGCAATGAAGATAGCGGGTACGGGCGGAAGCCACCGCGACGGCATACGTCCGTACCCGCACTTTTTTTGCTGCAACACACGGTTTGCTCTTGGGGATACCATATGGCTGCTTTTTTTGGAAAAAAATGCGGCTTGCTCTTAGAGGACACAGGTACGATGTGCATGCCCTACCCTGCACGAGCCGGCGGCTTTGGCCACCGCAAAAGCGGTGATTCGCACATAAACCCCGTAGGTTCGTACAGCAAACGCTAAAATCATTGACAACGCCGTGTGACGCGCTATACCTTTGCAATGTCAACCGGTTATCGACGGTCAATCCCCGGCACACAAAACCACAAGACAACAACAATACTCACCAATCAAAAAAACAAACAACATGAAGAAACATCTGCATCTATTAGGCATCCTGCTGCTGACTTGCGTCATGGGCGCATGCAGCGATGACGACAAACAATCCTACGACTCCGAGCAACTCGAAGGGCGCTGGCAGCTCGAGTCAGTATCACCCGAAGATATGGAGGACGCCTTTGCCACTATGAGCGGCCTTACCAATACTCGCGACCTGTATCGCGGCTATGTCGAGTACAATTCCGACGGCACATGGCGCGAAGTGAAATCCGGCTACCGTATCCTGTTCGGCCAAGGTACATGGAGTATCAGCGGCGACAAGCTCAACCTCATAGCCATCGAGGAAGACCTCAGCCTGCCCATGTCCTACAACATCCGCGAGCTCACCGATGACAACCTCGTCCTCACCACCGCTTCGTATCACAACGTCCCCCTCAGCGAGGCCATCACCCTGACCTACAAGCGCTATTGATCACCCATTACTCCCTCACAATTCCATTATTCCCATCGCGCTCATTCCTCTCATAATTTTCACCCTAAGAACACCATCCAATGAAGAAACTTCTCACACTATTATCCGCAGCCCTCATCGCCCTAAGCGCTATGGCCGAAGACCAAGCCACCTACCTGATAGTCGGCAGCAATATATGCTCTCCCATCACAGTCAAATGTTCAAACGGACACACATACAAAGTATATGACCAAGTGCGTATCGAAGGACTGACACAGCCTCGCGAGGCCTACGACTGCCAAGGCCGACAGATTGTTACCCCGTCTGGAGACACCCGCACAAGCAGCGGCTATGACGGCTATCATTATCGTTATTATACTTTCAAAACGCTCTACAGTTCCGACAGCAGCTACGGCGGCTACGACAGTAGCTACGGCGGCTACGGCAACAGCTACAGCCGCGACCGGGAAATAGAAGAAAGCGCTAACCGCGCCGGCGATGCCGTCCGCAGCGGCCTCAGCGGCCTCGCAGGCGCGGCAAGTGTCTACGCCTCGTACCACGATGGCGAGGCATATCCCGGGCTGTCCCTCGTAACCGGGATATCGCGCGGCTACGGCGAATTTGCACGCCTGCGCATGTGCCATAGCGGATGCCAGTTGTACGCCGGTATAGGCAAAGACTGGCTGATGGACGGCGACAACAAAGACCGCCTGCTATGGCACGCCGGCATAGGCCTCTACTTCGGATTGGGCGGCGACTACGACGACCCATCCATGGACGTAGCCTTAGGCCTGACCTACGCCGAGAACGCGATGTACAAAAAAAGCTCGCTCACAGCCGACCTAAGCTACACCTACTGGATAGGCCCGTGGAAACGTGTGGGATTCACCGGCGGCCTCAGCCTCGGCTGCGGCGACTTCCGCGAGTTGTTCAACACCGACAACGTAGAGGCCGACCCCTGCTTTGCCTGGGGCTTCGAGGTCGGCATAGTCTTCCGCCTCGCCAAGCTTTAGCCCAAGACGCTGTCCACTCACCATAAAAGGCGTATAGGACAAATAAAACCTGTAACCAGCGTATGTTCCGTTCTGCAAAAAACCTGCTGATAGTGCTAATAGCGCCTTTGACGCTGTTTGCCAATCCTGCAAGGCCCGGTATCAAAGCCACTTACCTCAGCGCCGGCGGCGAGGTGCATACGCCCATATCTGTCAGATGTTCCAACGACAGCACATACACCGTCACGGACAGCGGACTGAGGATTGATACGCTCGTATATCCGGTCTATGCTGATGATTATAACGGATATGCACTCGTACTTCCCGAGGCCATAATCATAGACGACAAGGACGGATACACATTTGCCTATTACAACTTCACGACCCGTCACACAACAGCTTTGCGCCAAAAAGCCCTCGGACACCGCGTATGCACCGAAAAGCGTCGTTATGGAAGCGCCTTTGACTATTATAGGGAAGCTATTACCAGGCCGGTAGTTCGCGAGCCATACCCGGGACTATACCTCGCAGCAGGCGTCTCGCGCACCTACGGCGAATTTATCCGACTTCGCAGATGCTTCGCCTCCCACCTGCACGTCTACGGCGGCATCGGCATGGACCTGCTGATGAACGGGGCGAACAAACACCGATTTCTATGGCACGCCGGGGTCGGCTATTACACAACGCTTGATGACGGATTCAAGGATATAGCCGCAAGCGTCACCATAGCCGAGAGCGCCGTGCATCGCAATCTGACACTGACCCTTGATGTCGGGTATACCCACTGGCTGGGCGAGGACAATCCCATCGGCCTTACAGGCGGCGTCAACATCGGTATAGGCGGCGTCACAAAAATGTTCTCCGGCACGACACCCGCACTTGTTTGGGGCTTCGAAGTCGGCATAGTCATTCCTTTGATACGCCCCATGCCAATATAAACGACGATATAACCACTAACAACAAAACCAAAACAATGAAGAAATATCTACTGATAATACTGCTCGCGCTATTTGCCCTGCCGGCAAAAGCCATCGACTACATCGACGACGATACCGTGTACGAAGTCATGAACAACCTAACATTGAGACGGCCCTTAGTCATCGAGATGTGGTCGGACAACTGCCCCGGCAGCCGTGTAGTGGCACCGCGCTTCGCCGAGGTCGCCAGACGCTACTCCTCGCAGGCGTACTTCTATAAACTCGATGTCTCAGAATATCCCTCCGTCATAAATTACTTCGGCATCAATATGCTGCCCTGCGTCCTTGCCATATACTACGACTACAACGAAGACGGCGAATTGGTTGCATACTATGACGGATACCGTGGCGAACCATACCTGCACACGTCCAATATCGACGCTCTTGTACGGCGCGTAGTTTCCAATCATATCACAGCCGACCGATAGGCTATTACGAGGGCAAGTGTAAGTAGATCGCTCATTCCCTCTCACCTCTTCATCTACTCTCTCCTCCACGATACATATTCCCTATCCAACCCCCGGCTGCCGTGCCCGCCCGACCACATTCCCAAATATCCAAGAAACAGCCCATTCCTGCGGGCGGGTACGGCAGCCTTTTTTTTGACAACACCACAAAAGACAATATACGACAATGAAACGACTATTACTCCTGACAATTATGGCGGCGCTATGTCTCTGCCCCATGGACGCACAGAAACAGAAACGCAGCGGCAAACGCCCCGCCAAGGAATCCACAGAAGCCAAAGCCGAACGCCTCTTCAACGAAGCCGAAGACTTCTATTTCGGCACGGACAAAGTCTTTATGAACCGCGAGAAAGCCGCCGAACTCTACCGTCAATCCGCCGAACTCGGCTATCCCCCGGCGATGTATTGGCTTGGATACGGATATCTCAAAGGTGTGGTTATGGCAAAAGATGGCGAAAAATGTGCGTTTTGGTTCAGGAAAGCAGCCGAAGCGAATAATGCCGACGCACAGTACGGACTTGCCACATGTTACGCAGACGGCTTCGGAGTTCCGGTAGATTCCGTACAATCCGTTTATTGGCTCGAGAAGTCTGCCGAAAACGGCAATGCCGCCGCCCAATGCGGCATCGGAATGATGTATAATCCATCATTGAACTGCATAAGCGCGTCGCTTAAAAGAGCCGGATACCAATACGATATAGACAAGGCTATTTACTGGCTGAAAAAAGCTGCCGAACAAGAGTATAGTAGCGCATTCTGGGAGTTAGCCAATATATATCATGAGTTCAAGCAAAATGAGGACTGCGTACACTGGAGTTTTAAGGCCGCCGATGAAAAAATTCCGGAAGCTCTATATGTCTGTGGACTATCATGCTATGATGGCGAAGACGGATTTCCCAAAGACAGAGACAAGGCATTTAAGTACCTATCTTATTTAGCCAATAATCCTGACATTCTAAAAGAAGAATGGCGAGCCGCGACATACTTCAATTTGGCAAGCTGCTATTTTTCCGGGAGTGGAACAGAGCTAAACGACAAACTTGCATTTAAGTATTACTCCTTAGTTCCAAAGGATAGCTATAAGGATTATAGTAATTGTCCCGTTATTCTTGGCAATTTCTATGAAGGGCTCTTTGATGGTGCGCCATATAAAGACGATGTGAAAGCGATGGAATACTACAAAATGGTTATGGAGTATAACGCTGGTGCTTGCTATTGTTATGCAGTCCAACTATGGAAAGGAACTGCGGGAAAATACAAGTGCAAAGAAGGCTTGAAAATGTTGCGTGAAATGGCTCGCGCCGGTATGGAGCCAGCCATCGAATACCTCAATAGCATAGGCCAAAAATACTGAGCGATGACAACGCCTTAAGCATCATTTTACTCATTAATCCAAGCGAGATCTGTAAATTAACACAATTTAATATTTGAGGAGGGTGCTTTAAGCTTTTTACAACTATCTTTGTCTTTAATTACATTGATTAGCATTTAAGGTAAGGTATAGTGAACTCTCCCCCCTTAAACACGCTCCAAAACGACAATTGACCAAGACATGATTACAAGACACTGCATAGGAAGATATACCATACTTGTCGCCATAGCAGCAATGTGCATCAGCATCGCCGATGCCCAAGTCAGCCAAAGACGCCGCGCCCAACCGCCCCAGCAACAAGCAAACAAATACGAATACAAAAACAAGCTTTTCGCTCATGAGTGTAAGAGCGGAGAATGTTTCGATATTTACCATACAAACAATGATGAATACTTCGTCAAACGACTTAATGATTGCAGACAACCGATTTATATCCGATACGGCTTTCTTCGAAAAAAAGGCACAAAAGAAAAACGTGCAAATACGCGAACCTTCTATCTGTCTCAATACGACAAAGGTCCGTTTAAACTCAATTGCTCTAAAACACCACAAGGGTGTGATCTTGCCATTGATTACTATAACACAACCGACAATAAAGAAATCCGAAAAAGGATAGGACAGCCGAATACATATAAGAAGCAATATATGCATGACTACACCCTGAAGGTGACAAACAGAACCGACGACCGTTTAATAGTAATTTACGCATATTGGAATAAAGACCATTTTATTGAAAGGGTTCCTTTAAGCATAGCCCCTCATGGAGAAGCGACAGGAGCCGGCGGGACTAACGGTGTAGTTTATTATACCGAAGCAAGACCGGATGCCGATCAAAACTCGGACAAATTAATGCCCTCATATTGAATATCAGATTCAAACCAAATATACATCTAAACGCAATACACAATGAAAGCACTAATCAGAATCACAGCTCTAATCATCGTTGCCTTCGCCTTTGTCAGCTCGAACGCACAGGACTTCGAGGGCGTATGGTATCCGTCCTCGGATGAAGGTATGATCGGCAACATCAAAATCAAAAAAGAGAACGGCGAATACGTTGTCCAATACAAGACCAAAGCATACGGACTAAAGACGTCAAAAGGCACAGTCGTTAACGGCGCTTTAGAGTTTTACTTTCTCGAAGATACAAACTATGGTGAGTATTGGATAGGCGAATGGAATGGTGAACGAGACCACATATTAGTAGGTCATGACTACGGCCATTACGGCACTAACGGCAGAGCAGGGGTAATATACGACCACTCTTATAACAGCCGACAAAACTGTGCCACAATTGAGAATGAATACTGGGACTTCAAATTAGTTCCTGAAGGCGATAATATGGTTTTATATCGCAAGGCATCAAGCACTTACTGCGTCTATGATTATGGACAAGGCTTACGTGTGGTCTTTAACCAAGGTTCTTGGTTCTTCAAGGACGAAACCTACACCAACTGGTGAGCTGCCTCGCGGCATATACATCATCAAATCAGCACAAGGCATACGCAAAATACGCATATAAAGAGATAACGAATATAACAGCACAAGCCAAATAGAACGGAATTTGAATAATTCGTGGTTTCTGGTTACCTTTGCAAAAGATTGCAAACGACCACTTGACAACGTCTTGACTATGAATATATCCAACGCATGCTTCGTCACCAGTAGCCCCGATGTGGATAAATGTCCCAAAACGGCCATGCACGAGTACGCCTTTATAGGGCGCTCCAACGTAGGCAAGTCCTCGCTGATAAATATGCTCACGGGCAATCGCTCGCTGGCCATGACCTCCGCCACCCCCGGCAAGACCATGCTTATCAACCACTTCCTCGTAGATGACGCATGGTATATCGTAGACTTGCCCGGCTATGGGTACGCGCGGCGCAGCAAGGATGACCGCCGCCGCCTCGAAGCAATGATCAAGGGCTATATTCTCAAGCGTCCGCAAATGACGTGCCTGTTCCTGCTAATAGACGGGCGTCACCTGCCCCAGGACATAGACCTCGAATTCATGAACTGGTTAGGCGAGAATGGCGTGCCATTTGCCATAGTCTTCACCAAGCTGGACAAAATGACGTCGAACGCGGCCAAGACCGTCACCACCAAATACCTCGAAACGCTGCGTGAATACTGGGAGGAACTGCCTCCCGTATTCCGCACTTCGAGCATAGACCGCCGTGGCCGCTTTGAACTTCTCGACTATATCGAGAACCTCAACACCCTACCCGTCGAACTTCCAAATTCCCAACTCGATATAATTAATTAGCCATCACTAACATTTAACGCTTACACTTAATGAAAAAATTATTACTCACAATCACGACTTTGCTGGCCACGGCCACCATGTCGGCTTTCGATAGCGGCGGCCTCAGCTTCACCGTCATCGACAGTGAAAAAAACGAGTGCGCGGTCACCGGCTACGATGCCGCCACCATCCCCACCTCGCTTGACATCCCGGCCAAGGTGACTGATAACGGCATCATCTATACCGTTGTACGCATCGACAGCAATGCATTCAAGAAGGCGCCCATCACCTCGCTCACAGTCCCGTCAACCGTAACGACAATACAGAGCCGCGCTTTTTATTGTAAAAGTCTGCAGACTATAGACCTGCCGGTAGGTCTCGAAAAAGCAGACAGAGCCTTCTTCGGCTGCACCAGCCTGACCACGGCTTATATCCGTTGCAAAAACGAGCCTGACGGGTGGTCCTTCGGATTGAGTCTAAATCAGATTTTCTATTTCGGTTCGGTACAGGCACTAAACAGCAATAGTGTATCGTCAACAGTCCAATACATCCACTGCTTAGGCAATACGCCGCCCGAAATCACTTACACAAACAAGTTTTCTTATGGCTTCGATGGCATTGTATTGGTGCCCTCCTCCGCAGTAGCCGACTATCGTGCTGCCGATGTGTGGAAAGATTGCCGTATATACTCCAATGACGCAATCGAAAAAGGATTCACCTTTATGATTATCGATGCCGAGAAACACGAGTGCTAAGCCGTCCATTATGACAAATTCTTAGGCGGCGACGTAGTAATTCCGTCCATCGTTGCCATCAACGGCGCCGACTACACTGTAACTGGCATCGCCGTCAAAACATTCTATAACTGCAACAAGATTACTTCGCTCACCATCCCCGCCACCGTGCGCGAAATCGGCGAGAAGTTCCTTGGATACAACCCACGCCTTGAGCGTATCACCGTTGAGGACGGTAGCCGGTACTACAAGGACATCGATGGCATCCTCTACACCGCCGACGGCGCCACCCTGCTAAAATGTCCTGAACACTACTTCGACCCCGTGGCCGTACCGGACGGCGTGCGCACCATTGCCGAACTCGCCTTCAATAGTAGCAAAATTACCTCCGTCGTTCTTCCCAACACACTTAACGAAATCTGCTATGCGGCATTCTCCTGGTGCGAACACCTGACCAAAGTTACTATCCCCGCCTCCGTCACCACACTCGAACGCAGCGTCTTTATGGGCTGCTATTACCTCAAATATGCGAAGATTGAATCCGAAGTTGTCGGAGAGAACATGTTCTACGATTGCAAAAGTTTAAGCACTATAATACTTGGGCCGAAAGTAAAAAAATTGGGCAAGTGGGCATTCCGTGTACACAATGGATACTCTACGATATATGTATTGGCCACCACACCGCCACAATGCGAAGGCGAATTATCTGGTGACACAAACGACATAGCCAATTTCACCTTCAAAGTGCCCTACGAGAGCAAAGACGCATACACCAACGATGCCATATGGGGCAAAGTTTCCACCATCGAGAACACCCTCGGCTCGGATAACAACGGCCTAACATATGACAGTAAAATATATGGTGGCAGCTTTTGTGGCGCAATATATGCCGATCCTCAAAAAGCTGTGGGCGACTTTGTCATTCCCGGACAGGTAACCATAGGTGGGACAACATACGATGTCAGAGCGACATTCCACAACATCTTCGATGACAATCCTAAACTTACGTCTCTGACTATGCCAAATTCGATGGACATGATCAGCAAAGCCATCGCCCCCGGTAGCATAAACATTAGCCAGTATAAATCCAATTCAAAGTATTATGGTTTCTCTGACGGAATACTCTCATACGGCATAAACAGTCCGTGGATAACTGCATGTATTCCCGGGAAAGAGGGAAATGTTACTATAAACAGGGACTTTGTCTATGATTATGCATTCTATGGCTGCGATAAAATCGCATCTCTATCCTTTGAGAATACTGTAACCCTCGGCCAACACGCCTTTGACGGCTGCAAAGGATTGGAGAAAATCGATGTGAACATTGGCGGCAGTTTTTTTGCTGATGCGGCTAATTTCGTATTTGCCAACTGCACCGGGCTTAAAAAAGCCACAATCAAGTCAAACGAAATATCCATCGGAGCATTTGCTAATTGCAAGTCCTTGGAAGAAGTTACCATCGAACCTCACAATCCGGAATATTCGTTGTTGATATACAACCATGTGTTCTTCGGCTGCCCAAGCCTTAAAAGTATAATCTGTCGCACAACAAAGCCATATAGCCCCAGCGACTTGTTCGGACTAAACGTTGACATCCTCGAAAGCTACCGCTATCAGGATGTAACGCTGTACGTGCCCACCGGTTCGGCTCAGGCTTACAAAGAACACGGACTTTGGAAAAAGTTCGGCAATATAGTCGAAAAAGACATGGGCGGCGTGGACGATGTCTTTGCCAATGACGACAACGCCGTCAGCGTGTCCGTATCGGCCGGCACCATACACATCAACGGAGCCGAAGCGGACGCCGCTGTGGCAGTATACGACCTCGCCGGACGCACAGCCTATTCCGGAACAAGCAAAGAAATCGCCCTCGGTCACCACGGCATATACATCGTGGCCGTAGCCGGCAAGACCTTCAAGGTCGCCCTCTAAACCGGGACGACTTACCATACAGACAGCGGGCTGCGCCGAAGCG
>ULTZ01004935.1_pt1 | contig 12261 bp, 9 predicted proteins | sample 1957981 | NCBI WGS metagenome assembly ULTZ01 (sample SAMEA4835745, study PRJEB28245) | human gut metagenome | biome: gut microbiome; material: fecal sample | place: Denmark | collected 2008
TTGTCAATCTGTGTATTGCCTGTGTTGTTGCCGCCGCTTGACGAGGTTTCCACAAGTGCAAAATCAGTCGGCTGTGATAATGTAAACACTGCTTTTCCGTTTTCAAAAGAGTCGGGCTTTATGTATTTTATGCTGCCGTCGCCGTCAAGTACCGCAAGGCTTACATTTTTGCCGCTTACCGGCAAGGTGAGTTTTAAATTATTGTCACACCAAAATTCCGCAAATGCAGAGTTTCCGTTATTGTCCGAAAGTGTGCCCTTGTAAAAATCAAGAATTTTTCCGTCCTTAATAAGCGACTCTAATTTTTTATACTGTTCGTCATCTGTTGAATAAGCAGTGTAGCTTACATTGAGTGACGAGTGCATATTGCCCGAAAGAGTAATGCCGCTGCCTACAGATTTAACGCTGTACTTTAGAAAACTGCCTTTGATGTACGGATAACCTCTGTTAAAGTCAGAGCAAATAAAGTTTATGCTGTCATCTGTAACACTGTTTAACTTATCCGCAAGGCTTGTGCTTGCCATTTCAACCGTTCTTTCGTATGCAATATTTGTACTGTCGGCTTTTGCCTGTGAATCAGTGCCTACTGCATTGAGTGAATTTTGTGCTGTGTAAAATACATTCTTGACTGTTACACCGTCAGTTACCGCAATGCCGTTCAAGCCGACAATCGAACCCTTTGCAGAATTGATTTTGCAAAGTACATTGCCGCAGTTATAGGAGCTTTCGATTTTGCCGCTGTTCTTGCCGACTAAACCGCCTGCAACAGTTGAAGTATCGAGTCCTGTCTTGCCTGTGTTTGCACAACCGTAAATTTCGCCTGTGTTAATTGCCGAAATACCGCCGCACTCGTTGCCCTTTACGATTGAGCAATTTCGTGTGCCTGTAATTTTACCGTTGTTAATACCCGCAACACCGCCGCAGACATCTGCGTTAAGAATAGAGTTAAGATCCGATGCGTTGATTTTTAAATTTTTGATAAAGATTGTACCCGATACAGCGTTTAAACCGCTTACGCAATGGTCAATCACACCGTCATTTACAGCCGCAATTCCGCCGCCTGTTTTTGCACTGCCCTTAAAGTCGCAGTCATAAACAAACAAATCTTTTACAATGCCTTTTTCTCCGATAAATTCAAACAGTCCGCCGTATTCGCCTGTGGAAATATTAAGTGCGCCTATGCTGTAGCCGTTGCCGTCAAATGTGCCGTTAAACGGTTTGTTTTCAGCAACAGAGCCGATTCCCTGTGCCCAGCTTGAATTTTCATCTGCGTAAATATTATTTACAAGAATATAATTCTTGTCGCCGTATCGCTTGTAATCGGTTCTTACAACCTGTGAAAGTTTTACAAGGTCGCTGTAGGTTTTTATAATAAATCTGCCGTCGTCGTCCTTGTCAAACTCATCGGGTGTTCTCTCAAAGTTTGAATATGTATTGTCAAAGTCCGCATAATAAACCGTACCGCCGTTAAATACGGGGTAATCGTCAGGAGTAAGACCGTTGTCTATGTTCTGATACCAAGCCTGTGTGCCGTCGGTAACACCGTTGTTGAGTTTAAATGCAACTTCACCGCACTTAAATTCGGAAATTGTTTTTTCGTTTGCCGATAACCCCAACTTGCTGTCTGTACCGAACGGAGTGTTTCCCGTATCTTTGTTGTAATAATTGTTTGCGATATTCGACTTGTTAAAATTCCTTGCCCAACCGATAATTGCGCCGCAATGTATGCCACTGCCGTTATCGCTTATCTTTGCGTAATTGTAGCAGTTTTCGATTGTCGGGTTTGTATTGTTAAGGTAGCCGAGAATACCGCCGACATATGCGGCGCTTTGCGTTGCTGTAACTGTGCCTGAGTTTGCGCAGTTTTTAACTCTTGCGCCGCCGTTTGAGTAAGCTATTACGCCGCCGATACAATCGGAAGAATTATTGAGGTGAATGCTTCCGTAGTACATACATTTCTCAATATCTGTTTTATCATTTCCTACAGAGCCGATAATGCCGCCTGCGTGCGTTACCTGCGAACCGTATTTGTCATTATTTATATTTACATAAGAAACTACATTTTTGACAGAACCCAAATTAATGTAGCCGACAACACCGCCGATATGACTTGCGGAATTTTTGACTGTAATGTCGCCGTAAACCGTAATATCGGAAACACTGCCCTCGTTTACAGAACCGAAAAGTCCTGTGTAATCTGAAGCCTTGCTTATATTAAGATTTAAAATACTGTGTCCTTTGCCGTTAAAATTGCCTTTATAATTATTGACAGGCGCCCATTCCTTATTTTCAAGGTCAATGTTTGCGGCAAGTTCTGCGTTTGCACCTGCATTTTGCTTATCAAAATCAGCATAGCTGTGGTCGCCGTTTACAAGTGATGAGAACCAGAAAAGCTGACCTGCGTTGTTTATCGTATACACATCGGTGCTCTTATTATAAACGGCAGGCTGATACTGACCGCAAATTGTGCAAAAGCCCTTTTCGTTATATGTATGAGTGTGTTGGGATACAAAGTTTGTCATATAAATTCTTTCGCTTAGCTTTGCGTCAATATAGTTTGACATAACAAAACCAATGCTTTGTATAGCGCTTGATGTGGCAGGCTGTGACAAAAAGCTGTCCTCCATAAGCGACCTGTTTACTATTCTTGGCTGATTAATATTATCCTTAGCACCCGAATAGTTAAAAAGATAATTTCCTTGCTCGGTATATTTATTCTTAGTAGCATCGGAAATTGTGCTGTAAAAATAAAGGAGTTTTGTATCTGCGTCGCGCTCGCCGTAATTATCCTGTACATAAATATTGCTGTTTCCTACACGAACGGCATTTTTATTAAGAGAATAATCATTATCGTCCCATCTGCTTGCATCCATACCGAAAGCGTCCATTACAGAAAAGCCTAAATCTTTGCTTTCTGCTTTTTTAATGTAACTGTCCGAAAAATCGAGTCTGCGAATAAACACAATTTTTCCTCTTACATCCTTGAGCTTAGGCGAATACTCACTTCCGCCTTTCTGCGGTTTGTAAATCGGATAATTTTTATTATTCAGATATTGCTTTAAAACAATATCACCGATAATTTCGTCGCTGCCGTTCGAATCTCCTTTCAAGGTCATCACGACAGTTTCGTAAGGATGTTCTTTAAGAAAATCCTTGGCAGTGTCCATTATATTACGCAGAGTCATATCACTGCCGTCCCTGTTGTGGCAGGTGTAAAAATTTTCTCCGTGAATAATAGTAGGATTACTGTTTTCGTTAATTGATTCTTTTCTGTTAATTCTTATATCCCATGCTCTTACTCCCGAATTAAGCTGTTCGTCGGGATAAAGCCGCTGACAACATACGATTGAAAGTTGTTCTGCGACATCAGTCATATAAGTTGCGCCTGTGTCATGCGTTCCGGGCATATTAACCTCTGAAAGATACATATCATCAGGCAAATGTGACATCCAATTGCCGCTGTTTATTGCAGAGCTTTTATCGGTTTTGTTTTTTACATCTTCGGCAGTATATGAATTTAATGAATTCATATTAAGGAATTTCAAATCCCACTTAAAAGCTTTCTTTGAAAGAATAAGTTTTACATCATTGTTATCGTTTTTATTTTCATATCCCTCAATCGAAAGATACAGCTTGTTGGCTACATTATAAATGTAATAAACATTAGCCTCGGAATCAACAGGAATAAATCTCCAAAGCTGACTCAAATGATTGTCGCCTAAATTTTCCCAAACATGAATAACAGCCTTATCGGGGTTATTCGTACCGTCTACATCCCATACGGCGTCATACGAGAGTGACGGATCATAAATGTTATACGGAACATTCTCGTTAATATCATAACTTCTCAGTCTGTAAGCTCTTCTTGAGCTGACCCATTCCGCAGTAATTTTAGGAGTTGTGCCGGTGTAATAAAGCTGCAGGCAATTACCTTCAACTTTTGCGTCATTATTTACATTTACATCACTGATATAATCTTTTGGATAAAGCATAAAAACAGGAGCGTTTTCCTGCGGCCTTATTTTATTGGAATCACCGCCGGGAATCTGCTGTTCTCCGAAATTTTCGGATACATCATCCGTAGCCCTAACAACCCACTCTGTTTTTTTAGATGTCAATGCAATTTTTGATTCTTGTTTATAAGCATTATTCTCCGTACCGACATAAAGATTGTTGTTTTTTTGGTCGGTAATTTTAGCAATTATGTAGTATGTATCTGCTTTGTTCGGTACAGGCTCAAATCTGAAATATTGATTATCAGCCTTCAACTTGTCGTCCCATTGGTGAATAACCTTACCTACCTCTGACTTTTTACCTTCAACATCGAGCCATTTTTTAAAATCATCACATTTTATACCGTAATAATCACCTTTTTGCTGAAGCTTCATCTTACATTGCTTACCGCCGAGATAATCAAGATGAGCTACATTTGCTCCATATCCTGTACCGTTGATGTTCCAACGGAACTCGTTGCGGGCAAGCGGCTTATCGGTGTCTTTATCAGGCAAATTAAGATAAATATAATACAGCTTGGCTGTGTCAAATTTTGCCGATTTTGAGGCGTCCATACTTTTTAGCTCTGCCGCATTTGCAGTCACTGCAAAAGTGCCGAGCGTAATAATCGCTGTGAGCAGCAGTGCCGTGAACGATTTAGTCAGTCTGATTGCTTTGTTCATTTGTTTCCCTTCTTTAACAATATTTTTATTTTTTATAATTATACCTATATTTTGCGGTTTATTCTATACAAATAGCACGAATTGCAGAAATCCGTCACAAATTGATATGCAAAGACAAGATTTTTACAAAAAAATGTGGTACAATGTTGAATATAGTTATATCATACCGAGGGGATTACAATGCGCATTGCTGTTATTGACGATCTGAAAAGTGACAGACAATTGCTGATAAGCAGGCTTAACAAGTTACTTTCGGATAATAGCATTAACGGAGAAATATACGAATTTGAAAAAGGAATTGATTTTATAAATGCCTCAAAGCAAACAGCATTTGAAGTTGCATTTATGGATATTTACATAGATAAAGAAAACGGAATAGAAATTTCAAAACTGCTTAGAGAATTTGATAAGGAATGTATCCTGATTTTTACAACCACTTCGTCGGACTACGCACTCGAGGGCTTTAAAGTAAGGGCATTTGACTACCTTGTCAAACCATATACGACAGATGAACTTAAAATTGCATTTACGGATATTTTAAACCGCCTGCCGTCATCGGACAAATATATAGAAGTAAAAGTAATCGGCGGCACACAGAGAATCAGGCTGAATGAAATAATCTACGCCGAACATTTTAAGCACTGCATCAACATATACAAAAGCGACTGTGCAACCACCGTGGTTCGCAGTACATTTGCGGAGTTTGGCAAACAGCTTGAAAGCGACGAAAGATTTTTTATGTGCAACCGTGGAGTAATTATTAATTTTGATTACGCAAGCGATTTTGACGGAACGGAATTTATACTGAACAACGGAGTGAGAATTTCGGTCAGCCGAAGTCTTACAAAATCCGCAAAAAGTCGGTTCGCCGATTTTATCTTTAACAAGAGGTGATATTGTGACGGAAATGCTACGACCTATGCTTGAGCTTGCCGTGCTGATACCCGGCACTTTACTTGCATACCTGCCTATGAAAGAGCATTTAAAAATAAAAATGGGCGCATTGACGGCAATTTGGCTGTCAACACTCCTTATGCTTTGCATAGTGGGCGGACTGTTTTGTTATTCGTTTGAAATAAAAACAATTTCTTTAATTCTGCCTGCCTTTATGCTTATGACCATTGCCTACTGCGCAACGCTTAGGACATCTATATTGAAATCCGCAAATATTGCACTTGCCGTGTGCGGCGTTTATGCCTGCCTTGCAAGCATAACACGAGCCATTGACTCAATAGTTTATCCTAAAAATATCGAGCCTTGGTTCGGGCTTACGGGCGGAATTGTTTTCAATATTTTTTGCTGGATATTTGTAATGCTTGCGTTTTACCCTGCCTCTCACGCAGTGTGCGACCTAATAGACGACGAAAACATTGCTCACACATGGTATGTGTTCTGGATATTGCCCACTGTTTTTATCGCCATAAACATATTTATAATACCGTGGAATCCAAACATTCTGCATACAGGAAGAATTATGCAGGGATATATTGTAATCTGTTGTACGATGCTCGGTTTGCTTTTGCTTTTTTACGCTCTGTTTTACATAATGGCAAAAAGCCTTAATAACAATCACAAGCTCACGCAGGAAAACACAATTCTGTATATGCAGCAAGAGCAGTACAACACGCTTAATAAGGCGATTAAAGAAACCCGACATGCCCGTCACGATATGCGGCATCATCTGTCGATTCTTAATTCGTTTGTTAAACGAAAAGATTGGGCAGACCTTGAAAATTATTTAAGCAAAATGAGCAAGAGTATTCCGAGTTCGGAACTCAAGCTGTGCGAAAACAATGCGATTGACGGAGTAGCGGGGCATTATTATCATAGGTATAAAGATTTGGAAATACCGTGTGTATTCAAGCTCGAACTTCCAAAAGAACTTTCCGTATCTGAAATTGATATTTGCCTTGTTCTCTCTAATTTGCTTGAAAATGCGCTTGAGGCAAGTATGCGAACCGCACCCGACAAACGAAGAATAACCGTGTTTGCAAGAATGCACTCGGATAATGTAGTGCTTATTAAAGTAGAAAACTTCTACAACGGAGTTGTAAAAGAAAAGAACGGAATTTTTGAATCAAGCAAACACAGCGGCGAAGGCATCGGCACACAATCCGTCCGCCGCATAGCCGAAAAGGGCGGCGGCTACTGCCGTTTCACGCAAAAAGACGGCATCTTCACCGCCGATGTAATGCTTAGAGGAAATAGTAAATAGATACAGGAAAATAAAAAGCACAGACTTTCGTTATTTTGAAAAGCCTGTGCTTTTTAATACTGAATTTTATTCATATCCCCTTATTCTTACCACAAGAACCGTTTTTAAATTTTCCGAAATATTATAATTAGTTTTTCAGAAAAGAAAAAAGAGCAGTTAAAAACTACTCTTTTGGTGCACCAAGCGAAGTCAAATCCGAACACAAGTCCGAGTTTTCTATATCGTCAAAGGTTATGGTTCTGCTTTCGTCTTTATAATTGAATGTAAATACTATCCTGTCGTCGAATAAGTATATTGCGTTAATGAAGCTGTCAACAAGTCGTTTCCTGTGCTCAAAATTAGTTGTATCAAGTTTGCGGAAACGAGTAAGACAAAATACGATTTTGTCCTTGTCAATAGGCGGTTTAACCATTTCCTCCTGCATAATGCGGACACTCAAATCACTTTTCTGTTGTTCAAGTTCTTCAAGTCTTACCTTTGTTGATTTAGTGAAGATGCCTTGCTGGATTGCATTCAGCATATTATCAATGCTTTTTTCAACATCTGAAAGCTGTTTTTTCAATAACGGTAAAACCGTACTTTCTTTACTGAGTGCCTCAATTAAAGTATCTGCAAGGTCGTTTATCAGATTATCATCGAAAATTATATCCTTGATGACTTTGATAACAAGGTTTTCTATCCAGTCTTTTTTAACGGTTTTCTTATCACAGCCATTGTGATTTTTTACGCTTGCACATTTGTAATAACGGTGAACCTTGTTCCTGCCTGTTCCGCTTTCACCGACCATAAAAGATTTACATTTGCCACAGTATAGTTTTGGAGTAAGAAGATAATCATCCTCCGACTTGTGCCGTGCAGGAGCTTTTTTATTTTTAGCCAGTTTTTCCTGAACTCTGTCAAATAAATCCTTTGTTACTATTGCAGGAATACCGTCAGGCACACCACATCACGATATTTGTATTCGCCGATATATTTTCTGTTGTGAAGCATTCTTGTCAGGCTGTTGATTGAAATCTCGCCGTTGTATTTACATTTTAGTGCATTCTCTTTCATACCACGAATGACCTTTTTGGAAAGCTTGGCAGAGTAGTATTCGACATAACCCTCAAGTAAAGATTCAAGCAAAATGGCTTCTGCACCTTGTGAAATGATTTCAGTTGCAGAAATAACCTTTACGCCGTTTCTTTTGAGAATGGATTTATAATGTGCGGAGTCATAGCGATTGCGTGCAAAACGGTCAAGCTTCCATACAAGTACAACATCAAACATATTCTTTTCACTGTCTTTTATCATTCGCTGAAAGTCAGGACGGCGGTCGGTTCTCACAGAAAACGCACGGTCGATGTAGGTTTCTACAATTTGAATATCATTCTTCTCAGCAAAGGCCTTACATTAGCGAAGCTGTCCTTCAATAGATTTTTCACGCTGATTATCCGAAGAATATCTTGCATAGATTACGCCTTTCATTTTCTTCACCCGCCTTTCTTTTGGAGTGTATAACACAAGTTTTCCTTGATGTTATCTGGATTTTGGGGTGTTAGAGATCTCCCTAACAAGCGAATTTGCTGTAGCAAATTCAGCGCTTGCTGCGACAATGCCCGCAAAACTGATTTCTCTGGACTGATTATTTTAATTAAACCTTCTTTTATATCTACATCCTGTAGTCTTATAATTTGAACATCCAAAGAATTCTCCATACGGTCCTCTCTTTTTCAACAATTTCCCGCCACATAACGGGCATTCCCATTGTTCTCGTTTAAGTTCGTTACCGTAGCGTTCTTTGAGTTCCATAGCAAATTCGGATTCTTGATTATTAACAGTAACAAGAAACGCTTTTTTCTTTGCTCTTGTCAATGCAACATAAAAAAGACGGCGTTCCTCTGCATATGGGTATTGATCACAATTATCGAGTAATAAGTTTAGTATAGCAGCATCTTGTATTTTGCTGGGAAAACCCATTCTTGATTTTTTATTATTAATAATAAAGATATAATCTGCCTGTAAGCCCTTTGATTTGTGTGCAGTTATAAAACTCATTTTTAGATCTATTCGCTTTCGGTATTTTACTCCCACGTATCCGCTAACATTATTAAATTGACATTCAAACAATCCACTATCACTCAACAATTTTGCATCAAAGGAGTATCTTCCAATGAAGAACACGCTACTATCTCTCGGCAAATCTTCGAGTTTTTTAGCCATAAACTCAATGGAGAACTTATCGGTATATCCGCTAATTTCACCTAAAGCAAACCCTACAGCATCAGTTTTCCCTTTGATGGACTTTTTGATCTGAACTGGATTTTGCATTATGAAATTTCCGCTAATTTCTATAAGTTTTTGAGTAAAACGATAGGTTGTTTCAATTTTACTGATTTCGGTAGAACCCCAGTATTTTTCAAAGTTCAAAATATATCCGATATCACTGCCTGCGAAACGATAAATGCTCTGCCAATCATCGCCCACGCAAAACAGATCATAATCATTAGATTTTCTCATACTGTTTAACAATGAGAAACGAGCCTTGGAAATATCTTGATACTCGTCAACAATAACATATTTGTAAGGACTGATATATTTCCTTTGTTCAACAAACTGGGTTGCCATATTGATCATATCATTGAAATCAATTTCCTTGTGTTCGTGCAAATAAGCACAATATGAATTAAATATTGGTTCAAGAAGTGCCAAAATGGTATTATTATTTTGAGCATTACTATTTCCAACATTTAACTGACGCACAGTAGCAATTGAATATCCATTGCTTTTTATAAGATTGATAACTGTTTCAAACAACTCAATAACGCCATCAAGAATAGAATCGCCGTCAGCAGACACTTGTTTCCATAATTCTTTTGTAGATTTTAGTGTTAGTTTTACGCCGTTTAAAATAAGTTTTTCTTTTAAGTTTTCAAGCAAGAGACCATCGAATTTTTCATAAGCATAACATTCAATCAAGACAGTATTATTAGCAGTATGGGTTTCTCGCTTCCATTTCATAGATGCTTGATATGATTGGCTTGCTGTCATTCCGTTAGCGCCTTTGAAATAAGTTGGAACTTCGCCGTTCTTGTTTATACCAAAATACTCAATATAGATATCATATTCAGGTAAATAAAAGTCCGGGTTATATTGGCCGTATTCACTTGTGCGTGTATCGATTTTATAAGGGTTCTCATAGATATATTGTATTCCGTTTTGTGTTAAAAAGTTAGCTATATCCATTTCACCATAACTTTTTACTGTTTCATTATTTATAGTTCTTGGCGGATTTAATCGCAAATATTCTTCATATTCGGCCTGCGTTTTAAACTCAAACTCGGACTTAGAAACAACGCGATTATACAATAAATACGAACTTAACAGATTTAAGTATGCTTCTGATTGCATATTCAACAACAACTGCTCTTTAACGAACTTCCGCAAATTTAATTGCGTAATTTTAGGGACGATGCCATTTACTTTAGTAATAATATTCAACCCAAGTTTGTGAAAGGTAGATGCATCTATGTTACAACCGGTTTCTTTGTTAATTCGTTGGCTCATCTCACTTGCTGAAACATTTGTAAAAGACAATACCAAAATATCTTCCGGTTTATATTTTCCCGATTTTAACAGGAATTTAATTTTACCAACTACTGTAGTTGTTTTACCTGTTCCTGCTCCAGCAATCACAAGATGATTATGAGCGTCTTTGACAATACAAGTCATTTGTTGTTTAAGAGAGTTAGCACTACGATATAGTTCAGCTTGTTTCTCCAATAGTTTTTTATAGTGTACTGCCTTTTTTATTTTTTGAGTATTAGTTAAAGCGACGTTTGTCATTAGAGAAGAATTACGATTATGCCATTCTGATTCTTTGCTTGGCTCAACAAAAGACTGCAAATCCGAAAATATGATAGTTATTTCTTGTAGAGCTGTATCAATCTGCATAATTAGGTTGTCGCACATATCATTACGGGCTCTTACTTTTTCTTTATGTTTGGAAATTATTTTTTGAATTATTCCCATAAAACAGTCTCCCTACTCTTCCACCTTGTCGCTATTCACCCATTCGTCAATTTCGGAAACCTTGAACTTCCACTTCTTCCCGACTTTATGCGCAGGCATCTCTTTTGTGGCAATCCAACGCAACGCTGTATCTCTGCTGATTCCGAGATATTTCATGATTTCAGGCATGGAATAATAACGGTCTTCTATTTCAGGCATAAAAATCACCTCAACATAATGTTTTTTATATTATAACACAAGATTTGTGGTTAGTAAATATATTGTATGATATTGTACGATTTAGAACAACAATTTGATGTTTATATTATCTGGACATTTTTTGATATAATAAGCAATAACAAAGTACATTCATTATGATTGTATCTCAGCAACCACTGAATTTGGCTATCCAAATTTTGGGATGCTGCTACGGCATTACCTTAGCAAGCATCGTCTTTGTGTCCACACTTGGCTTAGCAAGCCGCCGCCTGTGTCCACACGACATTGTTAGGGCAAATTCCTAAAACCCTTTGAACGGAGAATTCTATGGATATAAATGAACTCAAAAAACAGCTGATTCCGTATTGGCATGACATTTACAATCTGCAATACGGCAACATTCTCAAGCAACTATTTGTTCGTATCAAATACAGAATATTAGGAAACCGTTTCGGAACATCGGAGATTCCGGATAATATTCTTGAAACCATTGCTCGTACAATGCTGCCGGATATTCGCAAATTTTTCCTTTCCAAAGAGGGACAGGAGGAGTTTGCCGCTTGGAAAGCGGAATATGAAAAGAATAAGAAAAAAGAGCATCAAGCAAAAGGCGAGGGTGAAACCCCCGCCTTTTCGTCACTATTGATAGATTAGCTCATTCAAGATTAATTCCCGTACTCTGCTTTGAATGTTATTCATTCGTCTGATCCATTCAATTTGATTGGTTGATTTGAACTGTTCGGTTACGCCCTCATTTTCAGCCGTTTGCCGGACTAAAGAATCAAACATTTCGCAGGCATTACGATCCATGTCGGCAAGGTAATTGTTTAGAGTTCCGTTTAGCCGCATAACATTGATGTCCGTCCGATTATTGCGGTAAAGAAAATCATAATGCAGTCTGCCCCAAGCGCCGATGATTTTAAGTTCTGTTTTCATAATTAGAAACCTCCGAATTTAATTTTTGCGTTTTGAATTAAAGTTCGGATAGTCTATGAAAATGACAAATCCGAACCCGTCTCCAATCGGAGTAAGGTTCGGATTATTTTCGTTTGGTGCAGGTAACAGGACTTGAACCTGCATGAAATTGCTTTCATATGGACCTGAACCATACGCGTCTGCCAATTCCGCCATACCTGCATATTTATTAATTTGTGTTCTTGC
>ULTZ01015751.1_pt1 | contig 11947 bp, 9 predicted proteins | sample 1957981 | NCBI WGS metagenome assembly ULTZ01 (sample SAMEA4835745, study PRJEB28245) | human gut metagenome | biome: gut microbiome; material: fecal sample | place: Denmark | collected 2008
CTGATAATGTGGAATGTCGAATGTCGAATGTGGAATGCATGATAAAGTGGAACGTCGAAGGAATAAATAACAACATCACATAATATTTCGAAAATTCTGTCCACGCAGTTCAAGGCTATACGTTTGTTTGGTGTGAATTTATGGATTTACGTATTTTGCGAATAATTGTTTTAGGGTCAATTCTTTTGCCTCAACAACACCTCCACTATCTATAATATAGAAAGAAGGCAAGTGGTGGGCGCTATACGCTCCGGCATCAAGAATGCGCCGCTTTGTGTCGACGCCAACAATCCAATCTGAGGGAAAGGATAAATCTTGTGGCATTTTGCCGTCTATGTATATTGTAACGACCTGTAACTTAGAGCTGCGTATAAAATCATTGAAAGGCTTGTCTTCGGGTAAGGTTTTGAGCAACCTGTGACAATCAGGGCAAGTCGAGGAGGCAAAGACGAGTAGCAGTCGTTTGTCGGCGTAGCCATACAAGTCGATTTTATCTCCGGATGTGGTTGTTATTTCGATGTCTGCGCATTTTGAACCGATTCGATTTCGTTTGACTTCCTGTAATTTGGCTCTTGGCCAAATCTTGTAGTCGTCGGGCAAAGAGCTTTCGAGTACGTCCTCAAGTAATGTTCCCATAAGTAGGTCGTTACGGTATTCTGATGCCGGGTCCCCCATGATATAGTCAAGATGATACATTAAGGAAGAGTAGTAATCCGGATTGCTGAAAGAAGAATGGAGCAACCTCCGATATTCAATCGTAGCCACCGAATCTCGACAATAGGACGCAGTGTGGACAAATACTTGCATCATCTCGGGATTTGTAAATAGGGTTGAGTCGTCCGGTATATTGTCCCTAAAATGATGCAATAAGTATTCGGCTCGTTGCTGTGCGCTCGTCAGGCTGTCGGGTACGTTTGGTAGTGTAATCGCCGCATCGGCGGCAGGCCGGGTAAAAAAGCCTGCCACCAATACGACAACGAGAAGGATGCGTGACATCAGAATGGTATTGTGTATCCGATATTTATGCCCCAGCGACTTGTTTTGCCATATTTGATGGCAAAATCAATAGAGCCCTTACTTAGATACCAGTTGGCACCGACGGAGAACTGCGGTTCAAAAGCTGAATCAGGCGAGATAATATAGCCTACGCCTACTCCGACAAACGGAGACAATCGTCTTGAAGAGAACAGACGGGTAAAGTAAAACCTTGAGGTGAGGTCTATGCTGAAGTTGAAGTCGTTTACAGACGTTGATTCTTCGGAGTCGTCGGATACTTCGCCAGCACCTTCAAGATATGAATAACCTATAGTAGTGCCGAGAGATAAATCGACCACTCGTTTGTATAGAAAAGTACCGATGCGGCCGTTTGCGCCTACAGTTATAGATGAGAAGTGGCTGTCAGCATTGAAATCTCCACCAAAAGAGAAGTACCACTTGTCTGTTCCGTGACGCTGAACTTCGACATACGCATACTTGTCCGTAGGTAGATTGGATAGCGACCACGATGAAGGAATCCAGGCGTTATTCATTTTCAACCAACAGGTTTCAGCGTCTTTTGAATGGACAAGGACACGAGCGGCTTGTGTTTGGTCAGCGATAGGTCTTATCATATTGAGCTGCTTCATTTGATCAAGAGCTTCAAACGCCGGAAGAGAGTACAATATCAGGCAATCATCAACCATTTCGGCTGAAGAAAAGTAGGATTCTATGTCGGGCGCGGAATACGTGGTTGTCGTCTCGTCCTGCGCTTGCGATGCCATTGCCGGCACCAGCAAAATCAGAATTATCAATAAATGTTTCATATTCGGTGTTTTGAATGTTAGAAGTAGAACGTTTTACCAACCGATATTCCCATTGATGCGTTTGCTCCGCTGGAGAAAGGTCGTATGTATGTGATACTGATATCGAATGAGGACGTCCGTGCTTTATTAATAAACGATAGTCCGACAGTAGGAGTCATTGAGAATTGGTCATTCATCAATCCCAGACCAATTCCGAAGAATAATGTCCGCCATCTGTAATTCATACTTGCACCGAAGTACGTTGACACGTCTCCCTCTTTGGGAATGGTGATATTAAGGTCTGCCGAAAAGCTTACGGGTCCGCTATATATGCCGTAACGGCCTGATATTGTTGTCCCGAAGTTGTTGTAACCGATGCCGCCGTATATGAGGCTGCTCATGATGGCGTTCACATAATCGTTGCCTTTCTTATTCGATTTTTTCTTAAGAGCTGCTTCTTTTTTGCCGAATGTCTCATCGGTCATATTGTCACCTAAGTTCTTAGCCTGTATAAAAGCATCATAAGCGTTGGTGTAGCATCTCAGTTTTTCCCAAATGGAGGAAAGTATGAGATGTCCGGCCTGTCTTTCGGGGTACGCCTGTGTATATTCGTATGCATACACAAGGGCTTCGATGGTTCGATTCTCGTTTAGACGCTCGGTGATGAGCTTCATGGTCTCAGCCGGGCTGCTTAGCGAGATTGTGCTTGGCATCCCGTGCCTGTCGTTGATTGTGGAAGCAAAAGATTTGAGCCAAGTCGGTTCTTTCCACTCTTTGTGCATAAACCCTTTTGCAAGGTTCGGATAGCCTATTGCCGAGAGTACCTGGGCTATATAATAGGCTTGCGAGCGATTGTCATTCCAGGCGAGAGACAACGCAAGGTCGATTTCCTGAAGCGCTTTTTCTTGGAGATGCCCCAAAGCGAGGGCGTATGCGTATTCGCAGACGAGTATCGAATTGACTTGGTAGCCTTGCGAACGGTTTATGCGCTGATACGCTATAGCGTCGCTATAATCGGCTATAGCTTGGTTGATATTGCCGCTGATGACGTTTTGCCGAGCGCTGCCAATTCGCACTTCCATGTCGTTATTATTGTAGATACCGTCACCATACAAACGGAGGTCATCTTGGCTGAATGCGCCTAAGTAGCAGACAGCCATCAATATGGCTGATATGATTGTCCTTTTCATTTTTTGGATCGATATGAAATTTTTAAACCTTGTAATTCAGAGGGCACTTTTATCAAGTTCAGGGAAGACGCCTTAAAGGATAATTCTCCGGATGCCCGCATATTCGACATAAACTTATAGGCGTCCCGATTTTTCATCCATTTTTTAGATGAATCCTTGGAGCGAATGGCTTGATATATAGATTTAGAACTGTGGTAATCTGCTCCTTCAACTATATTTTGACTGCCAAGATTTAGATAGGCGGTATTTGAACTGCCTGCTATAACGACAGATGCCAGTTGGTCTTTCGGAAGGCCAAGTGATATGGCTTCCGATGCTGCTACAGTTGCATTGATGGGCTTGCCGACGATATTCTTCAGTCTGCCACTATTATATGCATTCGCAATGGCTTCTGCGATGGTGACAGCTTCTTTGGGTGCTGTGTAAGTGTGTATATTGTCTTGTCGTGAAAGATCGAGATTATAGTGTTTTGCTGCTTCGAGAGATACGTGCGCCGGATTATATACATAAGTCTCACATCCGGTAATCATGCCGACTATAGACGCCAACCCTCCGCCAAGAGAGTGTCCGGTTATCTTGATTTTGTCTAACGGGATACCGGATTCTTTGATAATTTGAGCTAGGTTGTATGCTATGTCGTGCTGTGGGCTTTTTGCAAGCAACGCAAAGGCTAAGTCAACGCCCACGTCTTTAATTGCTTCTTTCGATAATCCTAATTCTGTGCCCCGAATAGCAATGACGTATTTATCTTGATCTTTATCGTAGTATATCTCGGAGTTAAAGCCGCTTTTACCTTCGTTTTCGTTTATGAAGTTGGCTATTTTCTCGGCTCCATTGCGCTCTTGTGGGTTACGGATTACACTCATATCCCGTAGTGGACTTGGCCTAAAGTAGTCAGTAATATTTTCTGTGCCGTCATCTTTGTATACAGCAATAGAGTATGCCGCCATTTCGAGTTCCGGTACTCGTTCTTCCTCGGCTGATAACTTATCTTGTGCCGATTTGCAAACCATATCCACGTATTCGTTATAACTATTGAGTATCTCCAACTCCTCCGGCGTTGGTTTTATCTTGTTGTTTAGCTCATATATGTCGAAGCCGGTAAGCGCTTTGAATTGGTCGCTTAGCATTCGAGAAAGGTCGGTAGCGTGTTTTCCTTGTTCGTAGAGATTCAGCAACAGCCTTGCGGTTTCGGCTATACGGTCGTTGAGGTTGGGAATCATACGCTTCAACACGACTTGGGCGTTGTTGCCGGACGATATATCATTGGCGATGATTTTGTTGACGCTTGCATTGTAGTCCGTAGTACCCGGGACGATGACGCTGTTTGCGGCGTTAATGCCGTTTTGGATAGATTGCTGGTAGGCGTAGTCTTGCATCTCGTTGCGTATCGCAACCCCGGCATTCTGAGACGGCATCCCCGAAATGGGAGAGGTGCTATTGCTGCCAAATGTACTGATCTCTGTTCCTGTGCAAGGTGAGGTCGTGAAAGAGAACGAACACCGTTCAACGCCTACGTGATATGAAGATAGCATCGATCGTGCTTGTTCACATTGAGCCTTAGTCGGGAAAGCCGCGCTGTTGTATTTTCCCATTATCGAATTGGCCGTAGCCGCTGCGTCAGCGCATTCCTTTAAGCCTCTGCCGTGAATTGATACAGTGAAGGTGTACTGGGCGTTTAGCTGTATGGCTCCGAGCAGAAAGGCCCATAACAGCAGTAGTCTTGTTTTTCTCATAGCAAAAAAACAGGCATTGTCGAAAAGCCCTCCTATTTCGCTATGCTATATGGTTTTTAGGTAAATAAAAAAAGCGTGAGGGCTTGTACCGTTGCTCGCTCCACGCCTTGAGGCTCTGGTAAGCCCATCACTGTCGAACGAGCAACATCGTAGAACCTCACGCCGATATGGTATACCACAAGGCACAGAACGCGAGTGCGTCAACCTTGCATGGCATATACATACCCATAAGGCGTCGTACCTGTTGCTTCAGTCTTGACAGTGATAGAAATTTACCAGATTTCAAGGCGTCAAGAAAGAGCGTTAAGTAAACGCTTTTCAAAATGTCAGTTACAAGCCCTCGATTACTTGTCTTTTGCAAGACGAGAGCGAATGGCTTGATGCACAAAGGTAGTGAATATATTTGAATAAATGCAAAATTGTAAGTGTAATTTCAAAGTTTTTAGCCAATCCCATCGAATTCCGAAGAATCCAAGGGCAAATGCGATATTAAGAATATTCGGGAAGGGCTGTGTCCGGGATGTCATAGCATCGGTATGAGGTAGGGGTCGGAAATCGGTTTTGTGGATTAAACGGTATATTTCATACAATATCGAGGGAAATGTTTGGGGGCGAAGGGAGATGGCTCGTAACTTTGTGTCGTCAGAAGCGTCAAGGCGACCATCTTATTACTCATTCTCCCCCTCCCCGCCTTACGCCTTGACATCTATTACAGGCCATAGGCCGCTAATCGTTAAACATTACAGGCCATAGGCCGCTCATCAACCAATACTAATCGTTAGACAATGGGCATGTATTCAGACAACCGTTTTAATAATGAACTTTCAGAAGACGGCAACGGACTTACCGAAGACGGCAACGGACTTTCAGAAGAAGAAATGGCTCGGGCTACGGAAGTGATTGTCCCGGCGCCGGATGCGACGCCGACACCGGGCAATCAGGCGTCCGGTAATCAGGCGTCGGGCAATCAGGAGGCTGCGGATGTTTCGCAGGAGGATTTTCCGTCGGCGGCGTTGCTGCCTGATGCCGGGCAGCGTATGTCGCTCGGCCGTGCCATGGGTGTGAGCGCCGCCGTGGGTGTCGCCGGGGTTTGTGTCGCGTCCGTATTGACCAAGGAGGATGCCTCGCTGAGCCACGCCGCCACGCCTGACAATGAGAAATCGGCAGACGATATTGCCGCCAATGCAGGCGCGGGCGATGACACGGAGCGCGTCGAAGTGCCTGCCGCGCCGCATGTTACGATTAGTTACGAGGACACGCCGATGAATAGCGGTATGGAGACATGCGATGCCGGGGATATCGCCGATGCAGGCGCGAACCATGTAGGCGGCGCCGAGGCCCCGGATCCGCTATTCGGCGGATTCGGCAGCTTGTGCGCGGACATATAGCGACAGCGTGTGCACGCAGCCTCCCCGTATGATTATGGAACAGGAACTGTTATAAGACAGTCAAAAGTAACGACCTATATGATGCTCCGCTAATCCCCGTATGATTATGGAACAGAGACTGTTATGGGACAGAGACTGTTATGAAATCGGGACGACTACGGCTGTAGCCAGAGCTGCTATGCCCTCTTCGCGGCCTACAAATCCCAGGCGCTCGGTGGTAGTGGCCTTTACGCTCACCATATCGACATCTATACCGAGGTCGGCGGCCATATTGGCACGCATGGCCGTGATGTGCGGCGCCATCTTAGGCGCTTGTGCCATAATGGTAATATCCATATTATAAGGCATATATCCGTGGTCGCGTATCAGCGCAACCACGTGACGCAGCAGCCGGCGCGAGTCTATGCCCGCATATCGCGCGTCCGTATCCGGGAAATGACGTCCTATGTCGCCCAGCGCCATTGCACCAAGCAGTGCATCGCACAGGGCGTGTATGGCCACATCGGCATCGCTGTGCCCCAGCAGGCCGCGGTCGTGGTCAATGGTGACACCGCATAAAATCAAACGGCGTCCCTCGGTGAGGGCGTGCACGTCATAGCCGTTGCCGATACGTGGATATTGCATATCTTCAAGTGTTTATGGAATATGGAATGCGGCATTTCGCTCAGGTTGCGCCCTATGACGCCACCTGCCTCGAATGCAAGTGGCATCAAAGCCGAAGGCGACAGCCGGTGTCAACGTTTGCGCTTGCCCAAGAGGTCGCGCAGCCCGTCCATATCGAAAGTCAGGGTGAAGCGCAGTGTCTGATCCAGGGGCGAAGTCTGCGCCGTGGCCAGCATATATGATGCATCCAGACGCACGACGTTGAGCGAGAAGCCGGCACCTATGCCGAAGTACTGGCGGTTGCCCTTGAACTTATTCTCGTAGAAATAGCCTGCGCGCAGGAAGAACTGCTGGTTGTAGCTGTATTCGGCACCCAGCGACCAGGTGATTTCGCGTAACTCCTCCTTAAATCCACCCGGGGCATCACTGAAGCTCTTAAATATGCCGGTGATTGGCGACATATTCTCCCAGTCTTCGAGTGCATCAAGATATGCCTGCTGTCCCTCGGTGGTCTGAGTATCGTAATCGCTTTCGCGCGGCTTGGCCGGCACAAGCAACTTATTGGCATCGAGGTTGATAGACAAGTTATGATAATCGGCCAACGGGAAGGTGAACGATGTACCCAGACGCAGGTTGGTGGGAAGAAACGCCGGATAATTACCATTGTCATAAGACACCTTGGTGCCTATGTTCGAGATATTCCAACCCCAGGACCATTGACATTCGCTGCGTCCGATGATGGGATAGGTGGTGTAGTATCCCGAGATGTCGGCCGAGAAAGCACTGGCACCCGAAGTTTGATCGCCGGCATAACTGTCGCTGAAACCCAGGTCACTGTAGATGTAGCGGAAAACAACGCCCATGGAGAATTTCTCGGAGAGTTTGCGCGAATAGCCGACATCTACGGACATTTCGTAGGGGTTGAGGCTCTGTCCGGCATCCCCGGAAGGCCCGGCTGTATTGACTTCGCCCAGCGAGAAATAGCGCAGCGAGGCACTGATGGCCTGATTGTCGCCCGAGCCGATTTTGTAGTATGCCGACAGGTTGGCCAGGAAGATATCGTTGACCAATTTGCGCAGCCACGGCGTGTAGCTCAGGCTCACGGCGGCGCTTGAGTAGGCAAAAGCATATTTTGACGGGTTCCAATACTGCGAATTGACATCCGGATCTGAAGCGACACCCAAGTCACCCATGGATGCGCCGCGTGCGTCCGGGGCTATACCCAGCGAGGTCACGCCGGTGGTGATGGGGTTGAATTCGTCGTTCTTAATATCGTTGGCGGCCATGACGCCGAAAGCCGTCGCCAAGGCCAGGGCCACGGCGGCACAGCGTCCGCAATTGTATTTCTGTCTCATGGACATTATGTGATGTGTTTGCTTTGGTGATACGGATGACGGCCTGCACGCGTGAGCGAAGACCGGTCTATTAGTAAACGCAATTTTGCGCTTAATATTGTGGAGCACCGCCATATCATTGCGCACCGCCATATCATTGCGCGTCGGCGAGGGTGCGGTTGGCCTGCATGGCCAGGAACTCCTTGCGCGTGTACGGATAGGTGGAAGTGCCTTGGCGCACCCAGTACTTGCCGCCGTACTCGGTGCCGAACTGGTTGGGACGAATCTCGATGACAAAAACGTTCTTGCCGCCGGATTCGGCCGGGTCAAGCCACAACGTGGATATGCAGTCGTTGGCGGCTCCGCCGAGATTGATGCGGATGTCGTTGCGCACACGTAGTTCGTACTTGTCGCGGTCTCCACCGAAGAGATGGTGATATAAGTCGTCATTGCCCACCACGTACCCGTATCGGTTGACACCGATATACAACTTGCCGCCTTGGGCGCTGTTGAGAAATCCGCAAATACGTTGCAATATATGGTCACGCTGACGCGGCATGTCGATGTGCAGTCCGTCTTCGGGGCAGATGTAGCTGCTCTTGAACTCGAGCGTCTGTGTTTCTTCGCCCAAGAATATGGGCTGCTGTATTTTGACCTCGATGTTCAGCAACTGCGATATGCGCCCGGTGATGGCGCCTTGAGCTTCGTCCACGTCCATTTCCATGGACAGGTTGGCCGTCAGAGCCAATTTGGCCAGGCCGACGGAGGTCTCGTCGTAGTCACCGGCGATGATGTCCCATAAAAAATCGTTTTTGGACGAATCGTAGATGTAACTGAGTATGCGCAACTGACGGCTGCGCATTTCCAGTACCGGATAGTCACCCGAATTTTCTTCGTCGGCACGAATATCATCCACGTTGATGTATCCCGAGCTGACGAAGGTGCGCAGGCGTCGGACAAAAGACATGCGCCGCGCAAAGTATTGCACCAGACCGTTGTTGTCTATGAGTCGCGCCAGCATACGCGCAAAGGCCATATAATTAAATCGGCGCAAATAGCTTGACTCAAGCGACCCCACGCGGTCTATGATGTGTATCAGCTCGACCACGTGCTCGGGCTCGATGGTCGATTCGGGCAGGTCGTCATCGGTATTTTCCGATGCAAGGTCCATGGTTTCGGGAATATGGAACACCGAAGACTTGAGCAGGAACAGCATCGTGCGTATGGCATCGTGCGGCGTGAATGTATTAAAATCCTCGTCTACCGGCCTGTTGTATCGGCAGAGCAGTCGCCCGGTGGGCTCCATAGACATGTACGTAGCCACTACGTAGTCGCCTTTGGAAAGTTTGGTACTCTCAGTGACGATATTGACCGGGTCGCCCTGCGCCGATATACCCAGATAGGTTTCGCGGCCCTTGTACTTGGTCCATCCCATGACCAGACACTCGAGGGGAGTGTCTTCGTCGAGGTCGTTGCGCACCATATCCTTGATGGCCGGCAGCAGTGTATATCGCGGCTCATCGCCCGAACCCAACGACAGGACTTTGGCATCGAATACCAGCGCGTTGTTAAAGTCGTCCCTAAAATCATCTATGGCCATGCCGTACACATCATATTTCACTATCTCGGAAAGGCTCAGCGTACCCTCGCCGTTAGAAATGCTTTCGTCCACAGGTTTGACCCTGAACAGGCGTCCGTCGCCTTCGATTTCGGAGACATATACCCGGACCGTGTCCCCGGCATCGACGACACGCAGATTTGCACGAGAGGGACGTGTCAGACTACCGGGTTCGTATAGTGCATGCTCCACATCGGCCCAGAAGCACGACAGAGCATCCAAGTCATCACAGCCCTCGGGAAGAGCGGCTATGCGTTCGGATGTGTATATCTGGATGTTTTGCCATGGCAGCATATCGACGGGCAGGATGGCGCGATTGACACCGCCGCGACTTTGCGAAACAAGGTGCAGGCTTTCGCGCGTAGCCACGAGGCCGGCGCCCTTGCCCATGTAGTATTGGGCGGAGGACGGAGAGGTCGGGGAGGACAAGTCGGCAGAGGCGGCTTCCAGGGCCAATTGCTTAAGATTGTCAAGGCTCTTCCAGCCAAAGCGCAGGGGCGACTCGGATGTCCCGGCTGCGGCCTCGAAGGCCTTGCGCAGCAAGTCGGGAGCCAAGGCCTCGTTCTCAAACACAAGATAACGCACCAGTGCGGCGCGATATTCCTGTATATCGAAATCATCATCCTTGGACGACAGCAGCAACCGCAGGGCCAGTACGCGTATCATGCGCTGCAACATATCGCGGCCGGCGCGGTCATCGTATGTCAGGCCGTCGGCTCGGGTCTTGTTGAGACGCACGTAAGAGTCAAGCACGCGTATGAAAGCCGAGCGAAACGGATCTTGACTCCAGTTGCTGTGATTGCCGTCGGAGATGATAGAAAGGATGTCATCCATGCGCTGCTCGATGATGTCCGGGCACAGTGCAAATATGGCGTTCATCACCTCGAGCTTGTCTCCGGGATTGTAGAGGTATCCGCTTTGGCGCATCTTGGCTATGATGTCGTCCAAGTAGGCGGTATGCTTACCCGAATCTATCATCTCGAGGGCGCGTATCGAAGTGCTGGCATGGCGCACATAGCCTTCGAGGCGTCGACGCCAGCGCGTGCGCCACGTATCGTCGAGGCTCGAAATCAGTCGGCTTTCTTCGAGTAGGAACAGACATACGGACACGTATGCCCTGAGGATGCGGATGTGGCGGCGCAATGTTCGGTAATGCATCGTCTCGATGGTGTCGCGCACCTTGGACAGGAACATCAGCACCCATTCGCCACGGTGGCTACGGTAAGCCGCAGCGATGTCGGCATACGATGCATCGGCAAGCAGCAGGCTCTCGGCCAGGCGTGCCTCGGCTCCTATGCACAATTCGGCTCCTATGGCCGGAAGGCTGTAAAATTTGACCTTACGTTGTACTTGCTCATCATCTATCAATTGGAGGCGCAGTCTGTAACGGTCAATCTTGGTCACCCGGCAGCGTATGTCCTGATAAGGCATCAATTTGGCTTTACCGAAATTGGCGAGGTTGAAAATAAGGCCATGATTATCGCGCACAGTGTAATAAGGCAATTCGTACCCCTTAAGTCCGGACACTACCGTAAAGGGATATTCTTCGCCTACCTTGTAAAATTGGTCCAAAAATGCCGAATAATCCTGCACCAACGCAATAGTACCGTCTTGCACCTGTCTGGCGAGGCACAGCAGCGTTGCCGGGTCTTTTTGCTCTTTTTGAAAATCGTACAGACGGATACGATACTCCACTCCGTCATGTTCTACAATAAAATACTGCGAATTGCCCTGTACAATGCGTTCCTTTACCGGAAGCTCGTACGAATTTCCTGCTTTGAATTTCATAATTTTTTTACTTTTAATATGTTATGTGTATCTAAAAAATCGTATGTATCAGAGTCCCTATGCATATGTGCGTAATCGCACACGCCTTGTCTCGCTTCGGAAGACACAGTGTACATCGCAACTGCGAAATGCGGCATCACGACCGTCCGGGAAATGTCGGGGGCAACATGTCTCCCTAAGATAGTCTCCCTAAGATAAATGTGTGTATAAAAATCATACGTCGCTTTACGACAGCACAAAGATACACCAAAATGCCGCATTATAACATCGGCGCAGCATTAAAAAACTTAAAAGGCGCAATGTTTTTCGTAGGACCGTGGGTCATGGTTGCGCAAATATTACGATGGATTTGGCCGTCACGACACAAAAGGCTAAATTTGTAACACGATAAGCCGTTCATCGGCCAAAAGCACAACAGACGATAGTACACAGTGAAATACTTCATGATAGCCGGAGAGGCATCCGGCGACCTGCATGCCTCGCAAGTGATGGCGGCTCTGCGCCGCCAC
>ULTZ01058462.1_pt1 | contig 11926 bp, 5 predicted proteins | sample 1957981 | NCBI WGS metagenome assembly ULTZ01 (sample SAMEA4835745, study PRJEB28245) | human gut metagenome | biome: gut microbiome; material: fecal sample | place: Denmark | collected 2008
ATATAATATATAACAATTTAAAACAACTTTGAACTATAAGGACTATATACCCCCTAGAAAAAAACTGAGGAACTGAGTTATTGAGGAACTGAGTCAATGCTAGAGACTTTGAATCTTACTCTTGATACTGTTGAATATGTGCTTATATTAAAAGCTAAGTATCAGATTATCAAATAGATAAAACACTTACTCCCTTGAAATAAAGGGACAAGTGTTTATTGTGATACCCATACCCCCTAAAACAGGGGCATGGGTATGAAAAGAATTTCGTTACATTGAACTTTCAAATCGTAACTTGATAAAATCTGGCTGATTTACATCTCAACCACTACTTCATGCTTGCCTTCAGAGCAAGGAATGATGGTGCCTGAGATAGGAGTGCCATCCACTGTAATCTGCTTCACGCCCTTCTGGTTTCCGCTAGGATTCTTTACTGTGATATGGTATTCGCCACCACGGAACTTGCGGGTTACCTCATACTCCTTAGCGGTGCTTGGGAGACAAGGATCGATGAGCAAACCTTCATAATCTGGCTTGATGCCGAGGATGAATTCTGATACTGTATACCACATCCATGCCGCTGTACCGGTGAGCCAGGAGTTCTTTCCTTCGCCCGGTTTGGCTGCATCCTTACCGGCTACCATCTGGCAGTTTACGTAAGGCTCTACCTTGTGAAGTGTCTGATATTTTTCCTCTACATAGCTAGGCAGAATCTTGGTATAATGGCTCCAGGCATCGTTGCCTCGACCGGCTACAGTCTCTCCGATGATGACCCAAGGATTGTTGTGGCAGAAGATACCGGCGTTCTCCTTGTAGCCTTCAGGATAAGAAGAAATCTCCCCCATTTCTACATGATAGGTGGTGTAAGCTGGGTTGTTCAGCACCAGTCCGTGCTCGCATTCCAGTCGTTTCTTACTGCTGTCCAGTGCTTTATCGCAGAGTCCTTCTTCCAGACCGATACCAGCCATCGTACACCAGCCCTGGCTCTCGATGAAGATTTTGCCTTCCTCGTTCTCATCACTACCAATCTTGTTGCCGAAGAAATCGTAAGCGCGGAGGAACCATTCTCCGTCCCATCCATGCTGCTTCACAGCCTCGTTCATCTCATCTACAGCCTGCTGCATGCGCTCGGCTTCTGTCAAATAATCTTCCTCTGCAAGACCGGCTATTTCGCCCTCCTTGCTTTCCAAAGCTTCCTTGGCAAGCTGCTTGCACAGAGCCACATAATCCTTGCCGGTAACCACGAACAGACCGGCTATCATCAGACTCTCTGCCTTGCTTCCTTCGCCCTTGTTTTCGGTGGTCTGGAAACTCTCGTTAGGGTCCCAGGAGAAGCAGTTCAGGTTCAGACAGTCGTTCCAGTCGGCTCTGCCGATGAGTGGAAGCTTATGCGGACCCAGGTTGTTGATAACATGGTTCATCGAAATCTTGAGGTGCTCGAAGAGGCTTACTTCTGTGCCTGGCTGGTTGTCGAAAGGCACCTGCTCAGCGAGGATAGAGAAGTCGCCCGTCTCCTTGATATAGGCTACGGTACCGAAGATGAGCCAGCATGGGTCGTCGTTGAAACCGCCACCGATATCGTTGTTGCCGCGCTTGGTGAGCGGCTGATACTGGTGGTAGCAGCCACCGTCTGGGAACTGGGTGCTGGCGATATCGATGATGCGCTGGCGGGCACGGGTAGGTATCTGATGAACGAAACCTACGAGGTCCTGGTTGGAATCGCGGAAGCCCATGCCTCGACCGATGCCGCTCTCGAAGAAACTAGCCGAACGCGACATACAGAAGGTGATCATGCACTGATACTGGTTCCAGATGTTCACCATACGGTCTAACTTGTCGTTGCCGCTCTTCACGGTGAAGATGTTCAGCAGGTTATCCCAGTACTGGTTGAGTTCTGCGAAGGCAGCATCCACCTTTTCGGTGGTATCAAACTTGGCGATAAGCTGATGAGCTTTCTCCTTGTTGATTACCTTCTTGGCGCTGAACTTCTTGTCCTGCTCGTTCTCCACATAGCCCAGCAGGAAGATGAGGTCGCGGCTCTCGCCTGGCTGCAGGGTAACCTCGATATAATGAGATGCGATAGGGCTCCAGCCGTGGGCAAAACTGTTGCGTGGCTTGCCTTCCATCACAGCCTCAGGCTCGGCAAACTCGTTGTAGAGTCCGATGAAGCTCTCGCGGTCGGTATCGTAGCCCTGAATCTCGGTATTCACTGTGTAGAAAGCATAGTGGTTGCGGCGCTCACGGTATTCGGTCTTGTGATAGATGGTAGAACCTTCTACCTCTACTTCGCCCGTAGAGAAGTTGCGCTGGAAGTTCTCCATGTCGGTAGCAGCATTCCAGAGGCACCACTCTGCAAAGGAGAACACTTTGAGGGTCTTCACCTCCTCAGTCTGGTTCTTCAGCGTCATCTTCTGCACCTCAGCCCATGTATGGAGGGGTACGAAGAAGAGCACACTCGCCTCTACGCCGTTCTTGCTGCCCGTGATGCGGGTATAGTTCATGCCGTGGCGGCACTCGTAGCTGTCGAGCGGTGTCTTGCAAGGTTTCCATCCCGGGTTCCATACGGTATCGCCATCTTTGATATAGAAATAGCGACCGCCGTTATCCATCGGCACACCATTGTAGCGATAACGGGTGATGCGACGGAACTTGGCATCCTTGTAGAAGGAATAACCACCTGCTGTGTTTGAGATGAGCGAGAAGAAATCCTCGTTACCCAAATAATTGATCCAAGGCCATGGGGTCTTTGGGTCAGTAATCACGTATTCGCGATTGGCGTCATCAAAATGACCATACTTTTTTTCTGCCATTGTTTTTTTAATGTTATTTCTTGGTAAAATATACTATTTTGGTGCAAAGATAGTAAAAAGTTTAAGTTTCGGGGTTAGAAAACAGTTTTTTTTTGTATTTTTGCAATGAAAAGTTTGATGATTATCATCATTCTATTAACATTTTATATAGTTGGCTTATGAAAAGAAACATTTTATCACTTCTGATAGCCCTCTTTGCTACGATGCAGGTAGCGGCTCAGACATACGACAACTTGTGGAAGCAAGCTGAAATCAATGCTCAGAAGGACCAGCCTAAGAGCGAAATCGCGGTGATGAAGAAAATCATCGCCAAGGCTTCGGCTGCCAAAGATTACGGGCAGCTGCTGGCGGCTGAGATAAGACAGATGACACTCTGGAAAGAGATTTCGGCTGACTCGCTGACGCCTAACGTGAAGCGGATGGAAGCAGAGGTGCTGAAGGTGAATGACCCCGCATTGAAGGCGGTGAGATATGCCGTGCTGGGCAAGGTGTACCGTGATATGAACGAAAAGAAAAGCCAGGAGTTCTTCAAGAAGGCTTTGGGACAGCCTGAACTTCTTGCCCGACATACATCTGCAGAGTATGTTCCATTGACGCTGAAGGGCGTGGATGGCAGTTCCTTTAACAACGATCTGCTGCATCTCATCGGATTCGAGGCAGACAGCAAGGAGGCGTATCTGCAGCTGTACACCTATTATAATAAGGTGGGCAATCGGGGTGCGGCTTGTCTCTGTGCCTATAAGCTCATCGAGAAATACCGCCAGGACGACGTGAGAGAGGTGAAGAAATCGAAGTATCTGCAGACCATCGACTCGCTCATCCAGATTTATCAGGATATTCCGGAGGCAGGCGAACTTGCCGTGGAGCATTTCCGCTTCATGGAAGGTGCTACCGATGCCAAACCGCAGGATAAGCTCAACTATATCAACTATGCGCTGAGCCGCTGGGGTGAATGGTCGAGAATGAACGAACTGAGAAATGCGCAGAAGCGACTTACCGAACCGATGTTCCGGGTGAAGGATATGCCGCAGGTATTGCGACCTGGGGAGAAGGTTTGGGTGCAGCTGGATGTGCGTAATCTCCAGAACCTGAAAATCAGCATCTCCCGCCTCAATATTACGGCAGATAACGATTATAATGCGCAGGATGAGGCTACCTATAAGATGCTCCTGAAGAAGACTACGAAGCTGCATCAGAAGGATTTCAGCCGCAACTACTACGGTCGGCCGGATTATGAAACGGTGAAGGATTCCATCGAAATCGGTGGCAATCTGCCACTGGGTGCATATCTGATGGAGGTGACTTCGGATAATACCGGCATCGCTCCGCAGCGAGAACTCTTCTATGTCAGCAATCTGGCGGTGATGATTCAGCAGTTGCCTGATGATAAGCATCGCTATGTGGTGGTGAATGCTACCGATGGACAGCCTGTACCGGGTGCGAAAATCATGCTCTATGACAGGGATTATGATGTGAAGACGGGCAAGTGGAAGAGACTGGTTCATGCCCGCTTGACTACCGATGAGAACGGCGAGGCTTACTTCAAGAATGTGGATGGAAACGTCTTGATTTCCACCAGCAATGACAAGTTTACGCCTGCCAAGGATATCTATCTTTCTCGCACCCGCTATTACGAACGGAAGGATGACAAGATTAAACATCAGCTGTTTACCGACCGCAGCATCTATCGTCCGGGTCAGACCGTGCATGCCTCAGCCATTTCCTACATCGTGAAGAAGGGCTTGGATGCCAGTGTGCCTGGCAAGAGCATGGAACTGAATTTTATCCTGCGAGATCCTAACTGGAAGCAGGTGGCTGAGCAGAAGGCTACTACCGATGAATACGGTACGGCTTCCGTAGATTTCGAACTCCCGAAGGAGGGAAAGACAGGACTGTATTCCATCTCCGTGAATGGTACAGCAAGCGAATATTTCAGAGTTGAGGAGTACAAGCGTCCAACCTTCGAGATTACCTTCCCGAAGGTGAACGAGAAATATAACTGGGGCGATACTGTAGTGGTGAAGGCTACAGCCAAGACCTACTCTGGTGTGCCTGTGCAGGGTGCCAAGGTGGAGTATCAGGTGACTCGCAGAAACCAGCTTTGGTGGTGGGGCGCAGGCTCTGCCGGACAGTTGGTAAAGACAGACAGTTGCGTGACTCGTGAGGACGGAACCTTCGATGTGGAAATTCCGCTGGAGGCTTCCTTGTCAGGAAAAGACGAGGTTGATATGAGCGAGTTCATGCGCATCGCCCGTTTCTTCAACTTCGAGGTCTCTGCCATCGTTACCGACATCAGCGGCGAGAGCCACGAGGGCGTGATGAGTCTGCCTCTGGGCACCAAGCCAACCATCCTCACGGTGAATCTTCCTGAGCGTATCGAAACAGACAGTCTGAAGACGGTGACCTTCGCTTACCGCAATGCCAGTGGTATGCCGATTTCTAGTAGGTTGAAATATCGCATTGATAAGGGCGAATGGAAGGATGCCGAGGCGAATGCACCGGTTTCTATCAAGGAATATGCTTCTTCCTCTGCCTCTTCTTCCCTCGTTTGGAAATCTGGCGTTCATCAGTTGGAGGCAATCTGCGGACAGGATACCCTGCAGCAGAAGTTCACGCTCTTCAGCATGAAGGATACCCATCCGGTGGAGCCAACCACCGAATGGTATTATCAGACGGCGAAAACTTTCCCTCGTGATGGCAAGCCGGTCTATATCCAGGTGGGCTCTTCGGAGAACGGAGCGCACATCGTATATTCCATCATCGCCGGCAACAAACTGCTGGAGAAGGGTGCCTGGGAGTTGGGCGACAGTATCGTGACCCTGCCTTTCACCTACAAGGAGGAATATGCGTCGGGCATCGTACTGAACTATAGTTTCGTGAAGCAAGGCAAGTGCTATACCCGAATGATGAGCATCGCCCGTCCTTTGCCTGAGAAGAAACTGAATATCGCCTGGAAGACCTTCCGCAACCGTCTGACCCCTGGACAGAAGGAGGAGTGGACGCTGAAGATTACCACCCCTGATGGCAAACCAGCCAAGGCGCAGCTGATGAGCGTACTCTATGACAAGTCGCTCGACCAGATAGCCCCGCATTCCTGGAATCTCTCACTGGGCTTCTATCAGAGTTTGCCAAACTGCTACTGGAAGCACAACCTCACTTTCCGTTCATCTTACTTGAATGGCGTTTATCCTACCAAGTATTATGACGAGAAGGGACTGGATGTGGATAAGTTTGATGGTAAATTCTTTAGCAATTATGCTTATATGCAAGCGGTGGAGCTGAGCAAGTTGGAACGTTCTTCTGGCGGAACCGTTGAGTCTGTTCGTGTTCAGAAAGACGAGCTGGTTCAGGAAGAAGGGAGAGTCATGAAAACTCGTGGGAGTAATATGATCCGTGTTGCAGCGGCTGCTCCATCTGCCGACAAGGTTTTTGATGCAGTAGAGGAGATGCCGCAGTTTGCAGGTGGTTCTGGTTCGGATGCAGGACAGTACCTTGACAAAGTGCAGGTGCGTGAGAATATGAACGAGACTGCCTTCTTCTATCCTGCCTTGGAGAGCGACAACAATGGCAACGTAGCCATCAGATTTACCTTGCCGGAAAGCGTGACCACCTGGAAGTTCATGGGATTGGCTCATGACAAGGAGATGCGCAACGGTTTGCTGGTGGATGAGGCTGTGGCTCAGAAGACCGTGATGGTGCAGCCTAACATGCCTCGCTTCCTGCGTGAGGGCGATAAGAGCACCATCGTGGTGAAACTCTTCAATACTTCCGACAAGAAGGTGAGCGGCAACACCCGTATGCAGATTCTCGACCCGGAGACCAACAAGGTGGTTTGGCAGAAGACGCAGAATTACAGCATCGATGCCGAGGGCTCTGCTACCATCTCCTTTGATGTCCAGGGACTGAAAGAAGGCGTATATATTAATAAGGTGGTGGCTGCCGGTAATGGCTACAGCGATGGTGAACAGCACTATCTGCCGGTTTTGAGCAACCGTGAACTCGTGGTGAACACCCTGCCTATCACCCTGCATCAGAAGGGTGAGCAGAGCTTCGACCTGAGCAAACTCTTCCTGAACAAGGAGGGCAAACAGGCGAAGGGCGCTGAAGAGGCAAAGGTAACCATCGAGTACACCAATAACCCAAGTTGGCTGATGGTGAAGGCGCTGCCAGCCATCAGTAATCCGGATGAGGAGGACGCCATCTCGCTGATGTCTGCCATCTATGCCAATACTATCACAAACCATGTACAGAAGCATCTCTCGCTGGAAAATCTCACTCAGGAGAGCATCCGCCTGCAGAATCAGGTGGAGAAGCTGAAGAAGTTGCAGAACTCTGACGGTTCCTTCTCCTGGTGGAAGGGAATGAAGGGCAGCCGGTATATGACTACATCGGTAGCCGAAATGATGGTTCGATTGAATGCCATCGCAGGTGTGCAGAAATCAACCGCCCGGATGCTGACTTCCGCCATCGATTATCTCTCCTGGCAGACAGCACAGGAAGTAAGAGAAATGAAGAAGCAGGAGGAGAAAAAGCAGAAGGTGAATCCTAGCGAACAGGCGCTGCATTATCTCTACATCCTTTCGGTGGATGGCAGAAAGATGAAGCAGAATCTGGAGCAGGATAAGGCTTATCTCCTGGACAAGATGTCGAAGATGACCGGTGATTTCTCCATCTATGGCAAGGCGCGTGCTGCCGTGGTACTCGCCAGAAACAGCCAGCAGAATGCTGCTTACCGCGAGAAGGCAGGCGAATATCTGCAGAGCGTGAACGAATATGCCGTTTACCGCGAGGAGATGGGCCGCTACTACGATACCCGCAAGGCACTCTACAGCTGGAGAAACTATAAGATTCCTACCCAGGTATCCGTGATAGAGGCGATGCAGATGCTGAAACCGAACGACAAGCAGACCATCGAGGAACTGCAGCGCTGGCTCCTGATGTCGAAACGCACCCAGGTTTGGGATACGCCAGTGAACACCGTGGATGCTGTCTACGCCTTTATGAAGGGCAATGAGAGCAACTGGAACAGGAAGGCTGAGAATGCCGTTCTGAAACTGGACGGCAAGCTGCTGCCGATGCCGCAGGATTCCACTACTTTGGGCTATGTGAAGACCGAAAGACCGGGCAAGGCATCTAAGCTGAGCATCGACAAAAAGAGCGATTATACCAGCTGGGGAGCTGTCTATGCAGAGTTTAAGCAGCCTATCAGCGAAATCGGTTCCATGGAGTCGGGCATCAAGGTGCGCCGTGTCATCGTTCCAGCCGAATCTGAGAGCAAGGGCAATGCGCAGGTAGGCGAGAAGGTGAAGGTAATGCTCATCATCACCGCCGACCGCGACTACGACTTTGTGCAGATTACGGATAAGCGTGCGGCATGCCTGGAGCCGGTTAACCAGTTGAGCGGTTATCAGTGGGGCATAGGCTGCTATGTTTCTCCAAGAGATCATGCAACAAATTTCTATTTCGATCGTTTATCTAAAGGTAAGCACATCGTAGAAATGGAGTATTACGTGGATAGAAAGGGCGACTATCAGAGCGGAACTTGCATCGCTGAGTGTACCTACAGTCCGGAATTTGGTGGCCGCACAGAGACCTATGAATTGAAAGTTAATAATTGATAGTTAAAAGTTTATAGATTGATAATTTAAAATAGAATAGTATGAAACGGATGAATATATGGATGCTCTCAGCGCTGTTGGCGCTGCCTGCATCAGCACAGAAGATTACAACCCAGCACGAGGTGGTAGACTGCGGACAGGTGGTGTTCCACAAGCCTGTAACTGCCGAATTCGTGCTGAAGAATGACGGGCACAAGCCGTTGGTTATCAACAATGTATTGAAAAGCTGCGGATGTACGGAGGTAGATTATCCGAAGACGAGCATAGCTGCCGGCGAAAGTTTCGTCATCAAGGCGGTATACGATGCCAAGCAGATGGGTACTTTCACCAAGCAGGTTTGCCTCTATACCAATGCGGATGAAGAGCCGTTCATCCTCTCTATGAGGGGAAGGGTAGTGGGCAGCGTAGTAGATTTCGCTGGTTCTTACGATGAGATGCTGGGTGTCATCAAGAGTGATGTCCAGGAGGTGGAGTTTGATGACGTGAACCGTGGCGACCGTCCGGTTCAGCGCATTCATATCTTCAATCCTACCGACGAAGTGCTGGAGCCGGTAGTGATGCATCTGCCATCCTATCTTCATGCTTTCGTATCGCCTTCCAAGGTGGCTCCGCGTCATTCTGCCGAAATCAGTTTCGTGCTGGATTCCAAGAAACTGCGCGACCTGGGCTTGAACCAGACATCGGTTTATCTCGGTGAGCGTCCTGGCGATAAGATTGCGCCTGAGAAGGAAATCGTGGTATCAGCCGTTCTTCTTCCTGGTTTCGAAAACATGACTCCAGCCAAGAAGGCACTGGCTCCGAAGATAGAGATGTCTGCCACCGATCTCAATCTGGGTAGTTTCAATGGAAAGAAGAAGCTGAAGGGTGAGATTCTGATTACCAATAAGGGTAAGTCGGAACTGGATATCCGCAGCATGCAGATGTTTACGATGGGCTTGCAGGTGAAACTGAAGAAGAGTAAGATTCAGCCAGGAGAGACCGTTAAGATGAAGGTGACGGCTGTGGCTGCCGACTTGAAGAAATCGCGTGTCAGACACCCTCGTATCCTCATAATTACGAATGACCCTGACCATGCTAAGGTGGTGGTGAAGATTTATGTACAATGATTTAAAAATGAATATCGTGCAGATAGAAATAGATAACGGCAGTGGGTTCTGCTTTGGCGTAACCACTGCCATCAAGAAAGCTGAAGAGGAGTTGGCTAAGGGCGGTAAACTTTACTGCCTGGGCGATATTGTGCATAACGGTATGGAGGTGGAGCGCCTGCATGAAGCGGGACTCATCACGATAGACCATGAGCAGATGGAGGAACTGCAGGGCGTAAAGGTCTTGCTCCGTGCTCATGGTGAACCGCCTGAAACTTATGCCCTTGCTGAGCGAAACAACATTGAAATCATCGATGCTACCTGTCCTGTGGTGCTCCAGTTGCAGCGTCGCATCAAGAAGCAGTATGTCAACAATCCGGAGGCACAGATCGTGATTTTCGGCAAGAACGGGCATGCTGAGGTGCTCGGACTGGTGGGGCAGACGGAGAGTCATGCCATCGTGGTAGAGAAGTTTGAGGATGTGAAGCAGCTGAAGGAAACCGGTCAGCTGGATTTCTCTAAAGATATCTATCTTTACTCCCAGACTACCAAGAGTCTCGATGAGTTCCACCGCATCATCGAATATTGCCAGGAGCATATTGTTGAGGGCGCTGTCTTCAAGAGTTTCGATACCATCTGCCGTCAGGTGGCTAACCGCATGCCTAACATCGCTGCCTTTGCCAGCAAGCATGATGTCATCCTCTTTGTGAGTGGCAGAAAGAGTTCGAACGGCAAGGTGCTTTTCAAGGAATGCAAGAGCGTGAATGCCAACAGCTACCAGATAGAAAGTGCTGACGAAATAGATATGAACTGGTTCAAGGATGTGGAAACGGTAGGTATCTGTGGTGCTACCAGTACGCCGAAGTGGCTGATGGAAGAGTGCAAGGATAAGATTATCAAGGAAAACTCTGCTCTTTTGTAATAAGAGTTAAAATATTGATTATCAGCTACTTGATATACTTGGTACGGTGTTTCACCGTATATGGGTAGAGGATAGTTTTATCGTTGGTTGAAAAACTTAATATATTGGTTATTAATCAGTTAACCCATTTGGTGTCGTGTTTCACGACGTCAAGTGGGTTTATCTTTTATAAACTGTCTGAAAATAAAACAGGTGATAAATCTTCTCCCGAAGACCTATCACCTTCAAAAAACAGTAATTAACTCAAAATTTATAATCTATATCATTACTACCTTGTTAATATGGTTGCAAAGATACTAAATTGAAGTTTTTTTTTCCAAATCTTTTCATCGAATAAAATAAATTTATCGGCAAAAGTAGTATATTTAACGTATTTTTGCATTAATAACCCGGCAGTCTCTTCTCTGTAGCTTATTCTGCTATTGCTTTTTGATATTGTTCCATCAGCCATGCCTTCTGTTCAGAAATGGTCATGTTGCTGTTGTCGAGCGTGATGGCATCATCTGCTTTTCTGAGTGGGGAAGTCTCGCGGTGGCTATCGATATAGTCGCGCTCCTCTACATTCTTCAGAATCGCATCGAAGTCGGCTGGCATTCCTTTCTCCTTCAGTTCATCGAAACGGCGCTGTGCTCTCACCTGTGAACTGGCTGTTACGAAAATCTTCAGTTCGGCATTAGGGAACACGGTGGTACCTATATCGCGACCATCCATCACGATACCCTTGTCTTCGCCCATCTTCTGCTGCAGTTCTACCAGCGCCTCTCTGACGAAAGGAACGGCGGCAATCGGACTAACGTGGTTGGAAACCTCTAACGAACGGATTTCCTTTTCTACCAGTTCGCCGTTCAGATAGCAGTCTGGGCGACCGGTTGTTGCATTAAACTTGAATGAGATGCTGATGTTCTTCATCTCCTTCTGCAGTTCTTCAGTCTTTACGGCTCCATCTGCTTCGAAGAGCTGATGACGCAGCGCATAGAGGGTTACCGAGCGGTACATGGCGCCCGTATCTACATAAACATAACCTATTTCCTTGGCAAGATCCTTTGCCATCGTACTCTTACCGCAAGAAGAGTATCCGTCTATTGCTATTGTTATTTTCTTCATAATTTCGAACTAACTTTAATGTATAATTTATAATCTGTAACTTACGTTCAGCATGAGACTGTTGCTACTGACGTGATATTTGCCGTAGGCAACGTTCAGATGGAAGCGCTCCAGGTTGATACCGCCACCCACAGAGAAACCGGCTCCATGACTGCTTTCCTCATCTTCTGAGGTGCTGATTTTCATCTCGTTGGCTCTCCGGAAGTTGTAGCCGGCACCTATCCACAGGCTCTCCGAAAGCAGAATGTCGGCACCTACTACGGCATGATCACGAAGACTGCTGTCCCAATGGTTCAGGTTGACCAGTGTGGCTGATACCCTGAACGGTGCGTTGGCGAAGCGTTTCGTCACACCCAACTGCAGGTCGATCGGCATCTTCTCATATTC
>ULTZ01067036.1_pt1 | contig 11924 bp, 6 predicted proteins | sample 1957981 | NCBI WGS metagenome assembly ULTZ01 (sample SAMEA4835745, study PRJEB28245) | human gut metagenome | biome: gut microbiome; material: fecal sample | place: Denmark | collected 2008
GCTACGAGTTCAAACTGAGCCTTGGCGTCGTTTCCGTTGGCAGTCAACTCAGCCGTATATTTGGTCCACTTCTTGCCAACCTTGGCATTGAGTGCGGTTTCTGCGTAAACCTTGTCGCCCTTTGCGTTGGTGAGGCGAGCCTTCAATCCGCCCTTGTAGCTACCCTTTGCCCAGAAAGAGAGCTTGTAGGTTCTGCCCTGTACGGCGTTGATGCCCCAGAAGCCCTCGTTGATGAGAGAGGCTGTGGCTGCTGGCTTGGCAGCGATGGTAAGCTGGAGTGCCTTGCCCTGTGCCTTGTTGAGCAGACCCTTGTTGATGAGTTGTGTCTGGATCTTTGCACCTTCCTGGGCGGAAGTTTTCCAGGTAGGGATGTTCTTGTCATCATCTTCGAAGGAGCGGTTGCTGATGAGTTCGGCATAGAGTCCGCCGTCAGCAGCGTGGTTGATATCCTCGAAGAAGATACCATATAAATTAGGTGAAACCTTGACGCCTGGGTTAGAGGCATCTACCTGAATGGTTACTTGGGCGTTGGCTGCCAATGTTGTGGCGAGCACAGCCGAGAGTAAAAAATGTCTTTTCTTATTCATTGTTTATTCTTTAGGCTTGTTTTTATTTTGTTGCTTGTTATTTGCAGGTAGCATGAAGCCGCAGCTTTTGGAAGTTACTTCCTGCTGCGATTCATACACAGCCGCAAAAGTACACAAAATACACTGAAAAGAGGTGGACAAAACGGAGAATATAGTGTAAAAGGTGGATTTTCTGCTGAAAATCCACCTTTTTATTCTCTGTTGGACGGATTAGCACGCCAGTATCATAATACGCTTTCCCCGAATATTTTATTCTTCGGATTACGCTGGTTTTACTTTTTTATGTCCCACAGATTTCACTCTTTTATGTCCCACAGATTTCACAGATTTACACAGATATTCGACCTTCTTCAAAGGCCGAACAGGTCGAGCTTCCGTTTAAAATCCGTGCGTAATCAGTGGAGCAAGAATGCTCTGTTAACTCAGCGTAATCTGATGAATAAAATATCCAGGTGAAGAGTAAATAGAGAGTGGGGATTTTTTCTCTCCCGACGTATCGTTTTGTGCCTGGCAATGGCACTATATTGCCCTGGTAGAGGGCAATATAATGCCGTAGTGAGGCAATAAGCGCTGGAAGCGTCTTTGCCACCCGTCAGTACTATCATGATAACCTCTCAGCGACGTCTTGACTCCTTGTCAGGAGTATCCTGACAAAACGAAGGGCTGGACTTTCTCACGAAAGCCCAACCCTTCTTTTTAAAAACAGCTGTTTTTTATGCTATGTTTATATATAAGTAAAAGATGTTATAATATTTATCACTTATCTTATGTTTATTGCAGAACATGTACCAGGCGGATTGGCATGGCTCTGTAGATACCTGTATTTCTTCCATTGCTGCCGCTGACGAAACGCAAGTTAGACAATGTCATAATCCTGCCATAGATATCAAAATAGCGATACCAGAATCCATACTCAGGACTGGTGGTGTCGAAACCCTGGTTACCAGAGAGCAATGTCTTTGTCCATAGGGAGACATGGGTAGGGTTCTTAAGGCTCTCACCTTCTACATAACCGGTTGTAGGCAGATAGATAGTGGGCAGCACAGAGTTGACTGTCGTTATTTCTATACTGTTGTAGACCTCACCCGACTCGGTGTAGCGATTGACTACCTGAAGGTTTCCACCGTCTATAATATCTTGGATATCGTCATTTTCGGGAATTTTGAAACCATTGGGAATCAACTTATTTAACAAGCTGCCTGCAAGATCTTGAGCTCTTTTTTCGTTAGCAATTTGGAAATATCCACCAATAGCGTTCCTGTTGGCTTGCAGTGCTTTTGTTTCTATTGAATAGTTACCATTGTTGGATGCCCCGAGGTTTCGGTCCAGCATGATATACGTTTTGTTTTTGCCTTGCACTTGAATGACACCATAATAGAATCTGCCGCAGACCGTAGGTAACTTGGTTTCACCGTCACCATTGGGATCAACAGGTGGCTGTTGGTGGTCGGCTGATATTTCATGGAAGATACCACTGTGATAGACTGGATATTTAATGTTAATCGTGTGCCCGTCACTGGTGGTGTAAGAGATGGTGAAATCTCCTTTCCAAAAGTTGAAGTTGTTATCTTCGTTATTTACCAAATCCACTTGCCAATAGCTCTTTCCGTTATTGGTGATTTCTTTGATAGTATATCTGTCACTGTGCTCGGACCCTTTGGTACAAGTCTCATTTGATTCATTCTTAGGAATCCAATACCTGTAACGATTGCTTACTACGGTGAAGTGGAGACCATCATTTCTTACGGTTCCATATTGCAGGTCTTCCGGTTTGATACCTTGTGTATGGTCTATGAAATCATGGAAATAATCTTCTGAAATATGATTATTATTATTCTTATCAAGAAGAATGACCCTGCGGGTGTCCGAACGTTTGAAATCGTTACCCTTTTGCGTGATGGTGATGGTGCGGGTCAAGTCACCAGACCTGACTACGACATGTCCTTCCCGTGTTTCTTCTGAGTAGCGGTTCTCTGTCAATGGGATGGAGAGACGATATTTCTTTCCTGATGTAGAGTTTGGACCATCAGCATCCGGTATGTCTATTGTTTCGGAAATAGTGATTTCGCCAATCCATTCTGCATCCTTAGATTCCACATTCCACGAACCGTTCTTAATGGTGGTGACAAGTGTGGCAGTAGTGGATTCATCCCATGCCGCGCTCACCTGGTCGCTCACACCGAGGTGATAGTCCTTGCAGGCTATCATATCGGTAACCAAAGGATTGTCATCCTTCACTGTCACCCTCATACGATTCTCGGGATATGGGTCTGCAACAGCTTTCTCTTCCGTTTCCCAACCATAGGTGTTAACGTAGGAGATTCTCACAGTATAGGCATGATTGCGCAGAAGATTGATGAAAGGCTTGCCATCCGTGTCCGTGCCGTAGAATGCCACTTTGTAGTAACCTGTTACGTCCTTATATTTACCCTTAATGATAAGGAATGCCTGGTCTGCCTTTGTTTCCGACTCATAGAAAGCTATATCGTCTGTCGCAAAGTCGCTACTGGTGTTGTCATAGCTGACACCTGAAGGCAACGTCGGAGCGGTGACTTCCCATGTTGAAGCGTTCCAGTTATCCTCTGCAGGAGCAATGGTTCCGCTACCAGCAGCCCTGTAAAGTTTATAGCCTTCCACGGTAAAAGTTTCTTTTTCGATAAACTCAGAACTGCTGTTAGTGGTTGGTCCTTGAACACTCACCTTACCGAACTGGCGCAGGAGGGTGACGGAAGGATTCGTTCCCATCAATGCAGACACACTAATCCTACCCCAGCAGAGAGGATTCTCCGTACTGATGGTACCGCTGACCACAGCCTTGTCCAAACCGTTCTGACATTGCTCATCGGTTAAAGAAGCTGCATTAGCCACCAGATGAATCATACTGGCATTAGAGACAACAGGCACCTTCACCTTGTAGCCGTTTTCAACGTTATACCAACCAGTAACACTTTCATTAGAAAGGAATTTTCCGTCTTTATCGTATGCCACAACATTCAGGCTTCTCAATCCTGTATCGCCGGCACGTGTCAGTTCTTCTTTTGAAAAGTCGGGGAGGCTGATGGTGAGCGTTATTCCACCACCTTCCAGTCCATCTACGTCAGATGAAGTTGAACTTCCATTTTCGTTCAACTGATCGCTGCAACTGGTCAACGCCAGCAACATCAGCAAAAATGATATTATCTTTTTCATCTTTCCTCACTTTACTTGTTTATACACCTGATGGTTTACCAGGATGCCAGCTATCATTGTCATAATATCCTGTATCCTTATACTTCTCATAACTTCTACCTCCGAAAAGGGTATATTTCTCATCATAGGCATCCTTTCTAAACAGAAGGACTATATCCTTCTCATGATAGCCGTCAACCGCTTTTAACCTTATCGTTGTCTTCCACCAGCCTCCTACTTGTTCGCTTTTAAAACTATTGGCGCTGTGACCATCCCAAGTGTTGTCCCAATGTTTATATTGGTCATTAGTTCCAGAGGATGTCGGATTGTCTGTCGCGACACCAAACCTAAACTCCCAGCCTAACACTTTGTCCTTGGTATAGACAACATAATTGATATCCTTAACTATCGGCTTCTCATCGAAAATACGATAATAGGGGTCTGTTGTCGGGTCGTAAAGTATCCAACCTTCTCGGTCTTCATAGTTGAAAAGGGTGATACCAGGTGCCATGTGATGAGGGCAACGGTGAAGGTCAGCACCAGTGTTGTTGAAGCTGTAGAATATCATCAATGTCTCACCAGGCTTGATAGGGGTGGTTTCTGTACCATTGCCATAATCCCACCTATATCCTTTAGCATTAATATCCATGTCCTTGTAGTACCATCCTGGATTATTCTCATCTCCAGTCATGCGGCTGGCGTTATCATGCTCATGTGGTTTATCATATCTATTATTAAAATACCACACATCTGATGTAGGAATTGCCGTTCCCGGTGTTTCGCCTTTTTGCGAATAGATATAGATATTATGCCTATCTTTATGTATCAACTTGTCCCAACCTTCTCCTCTCCAAGAATCGTCCCAGTTGTTATTGTTATCACCTGTTCCATAGTATTCATCCAAAATACCTTGGAATTGGTTAGTTCCATACTGACCGTTATTTGATGACCTGTCATTGATGGCACGGAAATAGATACGGTAGTCCCCAACTGGTGGCCGTACCGTCACCTTTATCTGACGTTCTTCCCTGCCCCTTGTCTTTGGATTGTATTCCTTCGACCATGCCTTGAAGTAATGTACTACGGTAGTGACCGGATTGGTTTTAGCCTCCACTGTGAATTTACCATTTGAATTCGTGTCAGCATCATCCAAAGTTATACTGATTGTTGATGAACCGATAGTAGATGAACGCTTTTCCAACTCTATACCTCCCAAGTTGGTAACCCATTCAAACAACTTTTTATTCGTCGCTGCACCTGTTTCCCAATAGATTGTAACCTCCAGCGGGTCTACCTCGAAGAGTGGCTCAATATCGTAATTCACATCAAGATACTTTATAAGGTTGTTTGCCTTTATCCATATCTTGGCTTTACCAGTCAATTCGTCACTCTTATAAGAAGAATAAGGAATCTCCGGATTGATGGTGAACGTGATACGGTCAGCATAGTTTTTTGCAGCGATGATGAAGTCCTTGTCCGTTCCTCCTACGCTGATTTTCTTGTCGCAGCCAAACTCCACCGTGGCAGCATTAGTCTTATAGAATATACTGTCATTGGTGAGCGAGGTCAATTCAGCATCAGTCTTGTCCACCCACAGCGTGGTATGGCTGAAGTCGGCATCAATGCTTATTGGTTCCCAGTCCTTCACCAAGGTTTGGCAGTCGAGGGTGACATTGCCAAGTGTTTTTAGGGTACCTATAATCTCGTAGTAGGTACCGCGGGGGAATGTGCGGCGTGGCTCTGCCTCTGGATTGTCGGTGTGGCCCAATGGGATGTTGTAGCTGTTGTCATTGGCGCCAATCATGCTGCTCAGTGTGAGGAACGACTGCTGGTCGTTGGTTTTGATATAGCGCTCAGGCAGATAGTATGTACCCTGGAAGAGCCATTTGTCCTTTATGTTTGAGGGAGCCGCTGCGGCAGTACCCACCGCAGTGATTACATCCGCATTGCTCTTGTTCTTGTTGGTGTCGTTGCGTGTCCAATTAGAGAAGAATGATCCTGCGGCGCTGGCTTCAGAAGATTGCTTATACATTTTGGAACTGATAATTCCGCTTACGTCCTCTTTGTCAGAAGCGTAGAACTTTCCTCCCCATACCAAGCTGGTGGATTGAGAGAGATTATTTGCTGTAATATCATTTATCTTCAGACCGTTGGTCTTCAGAGCCTCCTGCATCTCAGAGTCAGCAGGGTCGAAGAGCAGGTTGAGTTTTACCTTGACACAGGTGAACTTCAAGTTGGCTACAATGTCGGTGGTCTTATCGGATACTTCCGTATCCTCTAAGGGTTCATATATCATAGGGATATTGCCACAGGCAGGCATACCGGGCTTGCCTTCGGGAATGTAATTCAGTACCACATTTTTAAGTTTGTCCTCTGTGTCGATGGTCTGATCCTTCAATACATCCTCCATATTGGCCACAACATAGATGCGGTAAGTGCCGGGGTCGATTCGCAGCGTATATGTGGCTACATCCACGTCCCCATCAAACTTGGCAGGTTCATAGAACGAGGTACCGGGACCGCCCAAGTACTCATTCAGCAACTTGCCCTTACCGTCTTGAGGAAAAGCGAAAAGTCGGAGGCTGTTGATGCGGCACTCTTCTTCTGTGGCATTGTAAGTTAAGTTTTCTGCAGGGTCTGATTCTCCTGCACGAGTGCCGTTGCTGTGCATCAATGGCACAAGGACTTGCAGGTTGCCCGACATACCTGAGCTGACAGTGTTGTCACCCAAGTCGTCGGTGCAAGCGGCTGTCATAGCCGCCAGCAACAGAATAACCATGTAACAAAAAAACTTTCGACTTCTCATCTTTTATATGTTTTATATATTGTTTATTGTTTCCGTTTATATGCTAATTCATGTTTGTCGTCCTGAAGAAACAATCTTATTTACCTTTTTAAAAGAACTAACCTAAACTTAATCAAACCTGATTTTCTATTTTGTGATCATTTCAACTCTTCTATCATTTATGCTGTATCGTGTATCCGCTGAGGGATTGGAGCGATATTTTAATACCTATATATAATAAGGTGTAACTGCCTGCTTAGAAATCTACACGCTGGATGCGCTTGCTCCAGCTGAGCACCGATATGCTGAGGTTGGCATACTGCCACTCGCCGCCTTTGAGGAAGAAGTCGAGATGGTAGTCATACTCACGGTCCAAGAACTCCTGTGGTGAGTAGTTGAGGTAGTCGAAGGCTCCCCTTCCCTGTGCCAGACAGTCGGCCAGGTTGATGCGGACCACCTCCTCGCCAGTCTTCTTATTAAAGATGGAGAGCATGGCATTTTGCTCGTTCTGCGCTACAGGATAGAGCACCAGTCGGGAGAACATCATGGCAGCATGGGCGGTACGTTCCTTTACGTTGCCCGCTTCGTCACGGAAGTCAGTATCCCAAGTAAAGTAAGGTTTATAGGTGAGCCTTTCGTCTTCCCAGAGACTGTTGTCATGGCCTATGGTTCCGTTGGCACATGTTATCTCGAAGCTGAAGTCTTCCACCGAGATGTCGGCAGGCGCATCTATCTGGTGCAGGCTTAAGGTGAGTTCCTTGGTATCACGGACAAGACTGATGGTGTCGTGTACCATCTCCAGGCTCTTTACCTCCACGATGCCCTTGGAGAGTCCCTGCCAAAGCGTGTCGAGTGGCATGGCCTGGTTCTCTACAATGCCCTGCTGACGGTCCAGCGTAGCATGCAGACGGCTGATGTCTTCTCCCTGTTGGGGCATCTCTACCCTGAACTTGGCACCGCGTGCAGCCAACGTCTCGCTGTAAGCCTTCTGCCAGGCGAAGGCAGCAAAGCGGTATTTGCCAGGCTGCAGTTGCAGTTGCATGGCGAAGTCATGACTCTTCAGCGGCTGGGCCAGGCTGCTGTTGGCAGCCTCTTGTCTGGTGACAAACTTGCCGTTTTCATCGTAAACAAAGACAACTAACCCACCCACATGGTCGTTGAACATGTCGGCGCGCTGGATGTTATAGTCGTAGACGAAGTGCAGGTAGGCACCTGTTTCGCAAGGAGGCAGGTCATCGTGCATCAGCCCGTCGCAACTACCCAAGAGGCAGCAGGCAAGCAAACTCAGCAGTCCAGCCTTCATGCTATCATACCAGCCGAAAATCATTTTCTTTGCCATAATCTGATTGTTTATTATTAATTTATTGTTTCGTTGTTACTACTTTACACCGTAGCGGGTAACTGCCTGGAGCTCCAGGCAGTCATAAGTCCCACTACCTGTGTAAGGTTCTTACGGAATTATATTTTTTATTAACTAAACTGATTCCTATTTTTTACAACTCTATGTTCTGCACACGCTTAGCCCAAGAGAGAATTTTCACTGTGCAGTTGACATAGTACTTGTCGCCCTCGTCATCTGGAGTGTCAGGGTTCACAGTAGGAACGTCTGGTGAACCTGGGTTAGTAACCTTATTAACAGTCAGCTCATACCAGTTGTTACGAACTACGCCGTAACGGCCGAGGTATCTCTTTTTGGCATCTTCGCCTGTTCCATAAGTATCCTTATTGCCGTCTTTAGCTGGCCATGGAGTCAAGCCGTCACCGAAGTGCTTGATACGGGCAATGTAGTAAGAAACACCTTCTTTGTAGGTGGAAATTTTCTTTTCGCCTGACAAACCAAGCTGAGCGTTAACTTTAGTCAAGAATGTAGCATCTACGTCCTGGGTACCACTTTCCTTAGTAATATCTCCTGCAGCTACAAGATGCTTGCCCGCAGCCTTCAGAGCATTAAGTGACACTTTAAAATCAGCAGCTGTATATCCGGCGTTTGTGATGGCTGTTTCAATTTGAGTTTTAAGAGTGGCTTCTGTAAAGTAACCGCTCTTGCCGTCAATCATATAGAATGTCGTTCCTTCTGTCAAACCGCTTGGAACGTATTTTGCCTTCAGGATAACACGGGTGGTCTGATTTTGGCACATGCAGCCAAGAGAGAATGTGTTCTCCAGACAATATTTTGGCTTAGTGGCATTACCTGCACCGCTAAAATCGTAATTGCTTGCTTTGTAATCGAACTCGTCAGTGTGCTGGTCATGAATGTTAAGAGTGCTGTAGTTAGGATCTATACCCCAGTGAGCACGGTTGAATGCTGTATGCCCGCTGGTGAAACGTGACTCACTCCAAACACTGCCCCAATAATCGGTAAAACCGTCAAAGTTGTTGACATTGTGTACAGGATAAGATTTTTTGTTGGTTACATCAAGATCCCATGCTGTGATGGTAACCTTATCGCCATCAATGCCTTCAACATTCATTTGGTTGAAAGTTGTCATGGTAACCTTTGCCACGCCACGCTCCACGTGGATTGTAGCGGCTGGCTGCGCTGCGTTTTCCGTGGTTGTCACCTTGTCTTTATCAATTAATACAAGAGTCTCAGTTGCCCCACTGATGGTGTTCACCTTCACGGCATTCGCCATGTAGAAACCGTTTGTCTTGTCGGTGATATTGTTTGAAACCTGTGCTTTCTGCCAATCTCCAAACGTTTGGTTTAACGTAGGAACGGTAACTTTCGTGCTGCTAGTTGTAATGTTGTTGTTCAACAGAACGACAGCATAATAATTTTTTTCATTACCCGGTTGGAAATTGTTAAGTTTGACGGTTATGTTAGCCTCTGTCGTGATGGCATTGGGATTATCATCAACTTTGTTCCAAGGTTTCATGTCGCCCAACTCTCGTTTCTCAACCAAGGTAGCTTTTATTTCGGGGTCAGTTGCTGCTTTTTCGAAAACAAGGAGCGTAGCATTGCCTACTGCATACTCATCAGCTGTTCCGTCATCATAAGTCGGTTCTCCGTATGCACGTGTACCATTGGTTGTAGGCAACTTGATGGTAAACGTAGCATAATGCGGACCATTCTCGTTAGCGCCTGTGCCACCGCTTTCCACGAGTTCATTCTCACTGCAGCTTGCTGCTAAAGCGAGCATAGCTGCCATTCCAAATAAATTCTTTAATCGCATAATCATTTATGTTAAAGTTGTTAATTTATTAATTTAATTATTTCAATTTACTATTATAGCTCCGCCTTCATTTCCCCGTAAATCTTTCTGATGCGCTCAGCTTCCTTCGAGTTTCCTGCCTTGGCAAGATGCTTCTCGGCAGTTACAAGGTCGCCCTTCTGCAAATCTGTGCAGGCGGCATTGAGATTGGCGGTCTCATCATCAGGGAAGAGACGGACGGCAATATCAAATACCTCGTTGAACTCTGGAGAACCAGGCTCATAGGTCTGTGCCACCAGATACATTTCCTGTAATGACAACTGCTGAGGCTTGGTCTTCAAGATTACCTTTGCCTCCTCAATGTCGAAAGGACGAACGGTATAGGTTACCGTATAGTCGCTGTGGCGCAAACGAGGATAAATCTCACTCATGATGTAGCGATAGCTAGCCGGATAAAGCTTCTTGATTTTCTGGTCCTTTGCATCGGGTGCCAATGATGAATTGGCAACGGCAAGGATGGCAGACTTATCGGCTAAGTTGCTTGCTTCCACCTTCTTCTTGAATCCCTCCCAGTCTTCTGGGGTGGCGTGATAGGTGAAGAGCTTATTATCGATGGTGTAGAGGTTGCATACATAATTGCGCAGGGCAGCCGCACGATTGTTGGCGAGTCGCACGTTGTTGTCGTAAGGACCGTCTGGCGACGCATAGCCATGAATATCGATATTGGTGATGCTCACATCCTTGTCGTTCTTCACGAGGTCGATGGTGGATGTAATCTTTCCCAACTCAGTTGCATTCTCACGGAAGTCGGCAAGGATATCGCTCTTGTTGAGCTTGAAGCTCAGGTAAGCTTCACCCTTTTCGGCTCTCACCTTGATGGCTTCAGCCTTTGGCTTCACGTAATGGTCGCGACTGATTCTCGGTGTCGGCTGGATGTTAGCCATCAGCGTGGTATCCTGATCCATCAGGTTGCCGCATCCGCAGAGGTCTTCCGTCATGGAGAGGTTGAAAGCCTTCATCCACTTCTTGTAGGGAAGGGTCTGGGAGAAGAGCACCTGTTGCTCGGTATCATTCTTGCGTCTCACAACCAATGCCTGGCTGTTTTTCAGACTGCTGCTTTTGCGCAGGTATCTGATGCTCTGGTTTTTGCCATTGATGATGATGGGATTCAGGGCGATGGTATCTTCTCCGGCGATAAGCGGAGTGAAAACCAGCTGTTGCTCTGATTTGAGCTGCAGACTATCGAGATGGAGTCGGAAAGCAACCTTCAGACTGTCGCTTTTCTTCTGTGTCAAGACACTGTCTATCAGTATCTTGCCACCAGCCAACCGTAGCTGCGAATCATCTATCTTCTGGGCTTGGACAGTCAATGCGCTCTGTGCAAAAAGGATGCAAAGGGGCGAAATAACCGCATAAAGCTTCATTTTCTTCATATTCTTCATCTTAAAAAAAAGAGGGTTTGATTTGGTTTTTGCTATCTCGGTGATACAGTTTCTAGAATGCGTATATCAGGGAGAGGGCTGCTTTAGTAGGACCTACATAGTTGCGGTGGTCCTTGTCAAGACATTTGTCACATCTTCCGTAGAGCTTGTATGGGCTGTAGATGTATCCTAATCCGATGGATCCTTCGAGATTGAGATGCTCCGACAGCAGCCATTGGTATCCGTAGGTGAGACCACCACCGACATACCAGCCTTCGTAATGTCTTCCTTTCTCTGTCTTTGGCAATATGCCGAAAGGCAGGTCCACATTTTTTACGTTGTATTCACCTCCTAGGGCATGGATGCCGAAGAAGTGGCCTCCAAATTTCTGGCAGGTGTACCAGCGGTATTCTGGCATTACGTTCCAGTAGCGCAATTTCTTGTCGCCTGAGAACTTCCAGGGATTCAGGGCACCGAAAAGCTGAAAAGTGCTCTTCCTGCCCGTGCCTATTTCTAGACCAGCATTGAGCGAGGTGGTTGCCAAACCAAGCAGGTTGGTCTTCAGCGCTACCTCTTGCGCTCGGGTTACTACTGTTGAGAGAATCAGCAGCAATAACATTAGTGTTCGTTTGAACAAACTCTGCTTCTTTATCATACTTTTTACTCTGTTGATTTCTTTCTTAAGGACACTGTTAGTTGTCCTATTCTTGTTATTGTCATTTAATTATAACTACAGGCTTACCCTTGTAACATGATGGATGCCACCGGGTTTCCTTTTCGGTTGCAAATATATGAAAATTTTCTTTAGGGG
>ULTZ01060710.1_pt1 | contig 11833 bp, 9 predicted proteins | sample 1957981 | NCBI WGS metagenome assembly ULTZ01 (sample SAMEA4835745, study PRJEB28245) | human gut metagenome | biome: gut microbiome; material: fecal sample | place: Denmark | collected 2008
TCTCTTAATATAGTCTGTATTAGAAAAAAAATAGTTAATTTTGGGGTGTGCAATGCTTACGAGCACGGCACACACGATTTACTAACCACAACATCATCCGGGACGCAGGCCAAGTCTGCTTCCCAAAAACCTATAACTGTGATATATGGAAAAGTGTGACGATCCTGTTGGCGCGGCTCCTCAAGCCCAAGACCAACCCCTACAAGCCTCCGAAGGCGTTAAAGAAACGACAGCACCCGAGGCCCAAGAGCCAACCGTAGCTGCGCCGTCTGCCGATGCCGAACAAGGAGCTACGACAACCGAAACTCAGACTGCCGAAACTCAGACTGTCGAAACTCAGACTGCCGAGCCGCAGCCGGCCGACTTGGCTCCTGCCGAGCCGGAACACCCTCGTCACACCCTGCCGGATACCATCGAGGGCGTCATTGATGCCCTGCAAGCACTTGCCGACGGAGCCGCCGCCGAGATTTCGCGCGATGTGGTGTCACGTTTGCGCCTTCATGCCTCCACGTTGCGCAGTCGGCACGTGGAAGAACTTCGTGCTGCATGGGTCGCCGAGGGCAACGCCTCCGAGGCCTTCATCGCTCCGGAAGATGATACCGAAAGCCGTATCACGGCCCTTATAGAAGCCATACGCGTCAAGAAAAACGAGTACTTGGCCCAACAAGAGGCAATACGACTGGCCAACCTTGAACGCAAAAACGATATTATAGAAAAAATCAATGCCCTGGCCGATGACACGGACAATGTCGGACGTAATTTCCCTGCATACCGCGAGTTGCAGGACGCTTTTAACGCCGTAGGCGATGTGCCGCCGACAGACGAGACGGCCGTATGGAAGCGTTACCAGGAAGCCCGCGAAAGATATAGCGACAACCTGAAAATCAACAAGGAGTTGCGCGACTACGACTTCAAGAAAAACCTTGAATCCAAGGAATTGCTGATAAAAGAAGCCGAGGCTCTCGCCGACGAGCCGGACATCATCGTGGCCTTTAAGCGAGTGCAGAGCCTCCATAGCAAATGGCGCGAAATCGGCCCCGTGGCCAAGGATCTTCGCGAAGAAATTTGGGGCAAATTCAAGGAAGCCTGTGCCGTGGTCAATAAACGCTACCAAGCATTTTTTGAAGAGCGTAAGGCACGCGAAGCCGAGAACGAAGCCGGCAAGACAGCCTTGTGCGAACGCATAGAAGCCCTCGATTTCGAGGCCTTGAAGACCTTCCCGGCATGGGAAGATATGACCAAGCAGATACTTGCAGCACAAGAAGAGTGGAAGAAACTGGGATATGCCTCACGCAAGGCAAACAACGCCTTGTTCAATCGCTTCCGCGCCACTTGCGACAAATTCTTCGAAGCCAAGGCCGCATTCTTCCGTAAAGTCAAAGAAGAAATGGCTGCCAACCTGGCGCGTAAGATGGCATTGGCTGACGAGGCCGAGGCACTGAGTACCAGCACCGATTGGCGCAAGACCACCGACAGACTTGTCGAGATGCAGAAAGAATGGAAGACCATAGGCTCGGTGCCCAAGAAACAGAGCGACACCGTCTGGACGCGTTTCCAAAAAGCATGTGATGCATTCTTTGCAAACAAAAAAGCCGGCACTCGCGGCACACGCCAGACCGAATTGGCTAATCTGCAAGCCAAACGAGACCTTATCAAGCGTCTTGACGAAATCACGGCCGAGACGCCCAAAGACGAAGCACGCAAGCTGATTTTCGACCTGCAAGAGCAATGGAAGAGCATAGGCCACGTGCCTTTCAAGGAGAAGGATGCGGTATATGACGCTTTCCGCAAGCGTATCGACGAAGTGCGCCGTCAATTCGACCTGCGTCGGAGCGCCGAAAGCATGGAGAGATTCAACAGCAACCTGTCCGAGATTGCGGGCGATAAAGACCGTCTGGGGCGCGAACGCGAGCGCATGGCTCGTGCCTTGGAAGCACGCCGCCAAGAATTGCGCACCTACGCCAATAACCTTGGATTTCTGTCCTCAAAGAGCAAGAGCGGCGACTCGCTGGTACGCGACATCGAGGCAAAGATGCGCCGCCTCGAGGCCGATATTGCCGACATCGAACAACGCATGCGCTTGGTAGACGAAAAGCTTTCATAACAGATCTCATAACTTCCGGGCAGTACACCTGCCGTACTGCCCGGAAAAAATATATTATAACTCTAAATAGCTGTAACTTATCCGTTGCCGTCAACAATCGACCATGGACATTCAATGTACGAAACCAAATACGCTAAGCAAATTTGACAACGGATTAGATATTGTATTGACAAAACCTATTGAGTATGCCAAGTAAATCACTTATTGAAAGAACTGAAAAAAGGAAATACAGAAAATATGGCGCATGGATTCCGGCGTTGTTCAATATGGCGGATATCCTGATGGTCAATCTGCTGTATTGGCTGACAATAGCAATGGGTAGCCAATATGGTGAAGATATCTGTCGCGGATGGGTATTGTGCAACGTCGCATGTCTGCTGCCGCTGGCGGTGCAATTTGTGAAACACGACAATTACCGCACTATCCTGTTGGACCACACGGTCGTACGCGCCTTCCGTGCCGTAGGGCTGCATTGCCTTGCTTTTTTGTCCTTGCAGGAAATCTTCGGCCACAACCTCGGTGTCGCTTCGTATGGCCTTCTTTACGGTGTCATGATTGTGGCATGGCCGGCGGAAAGGACACTGTCACGCTTTATGCTCAAGCATATGCGTAGCCAGGGACGTAATTTTGTGCGAGTGGTCATAGTTGGCACCAATACCACGGCGCACCGCCTGTACCACGAAATGAACAGTGATGCCGGATACGGTTTTTGCATCATGGGCTTTATAGATGACGAAAAGCCCGAAGGCGAGCTGCCGGCTCCGTACATCGGCTCTTTGGACGTGCTTGATGCTTATGTCAAGGAGCGTAATGTCGACGAGATATACTTCGCTTGGTCGGGCGAAAAAGCCCAAGCGCTGTCGCGTGTACTCAAAATTGCGGACGACAATGTGGTGTCGTTCTACTATGTGCCGCAGATTTCGCGCTACGTGCGCCGGCATTTCGAGAGCAGGAGCATCGGAGCCATGAATGTTTTGAGCCTTCTGCGCAATCCTTTGAGCAATCCGCTTAACCGAGGCATCAAACGCCTGTTTGACATCGTGTTTTCATCCGTGTTCCTGGTGTTTTTCCCGCTCATATTGATTCCGGTGGCCATAGCCATCAAGCTGTCATCACCCGGGCCGGTTTTCTTTAAGCAGAAACGTACAGGATACCGAGGCCGCACGTTCAATTGCTTGAAATTCCGTACGATGCGTGTAAATGCGGCGGCGGATACAGCGCAGGCCACCAAGGACGATCCGCGCAAAACCAAAGTAGGCGATTTTCTGCGCAAGACTTCGCTGGACGAGTTGCCACAGTTTATTAATGTCTTTCTCGGCGACATGTCCGTTGTAGGGCCGCGTCCGCATATGCTCAAGCAGACCGAGAGTTATACTCAATTGATAGACAAATACATGGTGCGCCACGTGGTCAAGCCCGGCATTACCGGATGGGCGCAGGTCAACGGCTATCGCGGCCTCACGGACGAGGTTTGGAAGATGGAGAAGCGCGTCGAGTATGATGTTTGGTATATCGAGCATTGGCATTTCTTCTTGGATATGAAGATTATAGCGCGCACGGTGCTTAATGCCGTTCATGGCGAGAGCAACGCTTTTTGATGACTTTGGACGACTTTGGACGTTAGCCTTTGCCTTCACAATCAAATCGTTAATAGTGATAATCGGTCATTGACTGTAGCTGTAGACTATTAGTTGTCGCAAGAGATTATTGACTGTTGCAACGTGTCATAACTGTCGTAAATAATGTCTGCAATATCCCTGTTTGCCGTACTTGCCGTGGTCACAGACACATTGTGTCCGCAGGTCATGGCGCCTGTCGAGGCCGCGGATGTGCACGTTCGCTGTCGAGTGCCGTGGAGACTTGAGTGGCGCGATGCCGCTTCGGGCGAAGCGCGATGTCTTGCCATAGATGTCAGCCATGACAATATCTACGGCGACAAGGCTTCGGTCGAATATGTCGCCGGAACGGACAGCGTGCTGGCTCGTTGGAATATAGACGCCAAAGATGCTTCCGGCCCGGTGTCGTTGCGCATAGCCAAGGACCTATACGGCACACATTTGTACGCCGTGAATGGCGAGGAGCTAACGCTTGACGGCGGTGATACGGACATCGATTTTGCGGTGGGCAGTGCAATCGTTGCACGATACGACAGTCGGGTACGGCCCGTGGTGGCACGCGCTCCGATTGTATATCGCTTTGAGCCACACAAATACCGGATGAGCCGCGACCAATTGGATGCGTACTTGGCCGAAAGTTCCGATATGACCGAAGGCCTATGGGAATTTATGGACAGTGATATCGGTGTCGAGGGAACGGTGTCTTTGGCTCCGCTGCGTATTGCGACACTGCGTGATGGCGATGGTTATGCCATAGTTTATTTGGGTGGATACGACACTCCCGGCGTATGGCATGCGATGGACATCAAGGGCAGGCTGACACCCACTCCCTTTATACGCGATTACGACTTGCAATGGTATTGTGTTGACGGAGTGGAACTTGTCGGACAGATACATGCGAATGTCGATGAAGGCGGCTCGATATTGACTCTTAATCTCGGCTCACAGCCTATGACCGTGCGCTTCCGTCGCTTCCGTTGATTGCTCCGTAAATTGAAATATTCGGCGGCCGCTTACGATTGGCGCTTTCTTTCGTCGCCATTGTTGATGCGAGGAGCTATACGCTATACGCCGAGGTATCCCTTGGCGCTGAGTATATGATACATAAGGTCGTGGAACAGGGCGTGTTCGTTTTGGCGCGACCCGGCGCCCTTGCTTTGAGCGTCAAACTGTCGCAGTGCGCGTATCACCTCGATGACTTGCGAGGCATTGTAATTGCGGCGTCCTACTGCAAAGCGCTTTAATGGATATGGGCTTTTCAGTCCCAGAGCCTGCATTTGTGCCCGGTCGCCTTTGTCCGGGGTGTACCACGATACCAGCAGGTCGGAGAAAAACCCGAATATGGTGGCCGAGGCCAATACCAGCGGCGTGGATTTGGGGTTGCTGCGGAAATAGTCGGCGATGCGGAATACGCGCAGGGCGTCCTTTTGCGCCAGAGCATCCACCAATTCGTAGGCATTGTATTCCTTTGAGTATCCGATGTTTCGCTCTATGGCTTGCGGTGTCACCGTCGCGCCCGGCCCCAGGATAGTGGTCAGTTTCGAAATCTCGTTGTACAGGCGGCTGAGGTCATTGCCGACATATTCCTTGAGCATTTCCAGTGCCTTCGGATCGACGTTCAGCCCTTGTTCCTTGATGAAATTGGCTATATGCGTGCCTATCTGATAATCAGGGATTTTCTTGGATTCGAAGACAACGGCGCCTGAAGACTTAACGGCTGCCATCAGTTGCTTGCCCTTGGCCGTGGCGCCGCGCGAGCATATCACCAGGATTGTTGACGGTGACGGCTCGGACACGTATCGGGCCAATTTGTCGAGTACGTCGGCACGCACGCTCTGTGCCTCCTTGAGTATCACCACCAGGCGGTCGGACATCATGGGGTAGCGTCGGCATATATTTACAACTTCCGGCATGTCGGTCTGCGGCGCGTACAGAATGTACTGGTTGAACACCTTTTGGTCATCGCTGAGTATATTCTCGAAGTCTTTGGTGAGTACGTCTATAAAGTAGCCTTCCTCGCCATGGAGCAGGTACACGGGAGCATACTCGCCTTTTTTGAGCGAGGCACGCAGCGAGGCAAAAGTTGTAGATGCGGAAGCCATAATGTCTGTCTCGAAATTATTTTGTAAATTTACGCATTATTCCGTTTTCGGACAAATATTTCATTCGAGATGTCGCCACGCCCCACATTTGATTTGCGCGAATTTGTGCCGCTCAATCTGCCTACTTACGACATAGCCTTGCGCCGCCGCAAAGTGGACGGTGCCATCGAGGTGTACGATGATCTTCGCCGCATCTGGGTGATGCTGACGCCTGAGGAATGGGTGCGCCAGCACTTTGTACATTACCTTGTCGCGCATCTCGGCTACCCGGCTTTACGCATGGCCAATGAGGTGGGATTGCACTTCAACGGAACGCAACGGCGCTGTGATACTGTGATTTACGATGAAAGTCTTACGCCGGTGGCCATCGTGGAGTACAAGTCGCCGTCGGTGACTGTCAATCAGCATGTATTTGACCAAATTGTGCGGTACAACCTGGTGCTAAAGACGCCTTATCTGTTTGTGTCCAACGGTTTACGGCATTACTGCGTAAGTGTCGATGCGAGCAGCGGGACATACCGGTTTTTGGCCGACTTGCCGCTGTATAGCGATATCGTGCGCGGTAAATGATGCCGGCGTGAGGCAAAAGACTTGAATTGTTTGGGATTACGTGTTGTTACTTCTCGGCGTTGAGCAGCTGTAGCAGCATCAGCATCGCGGCATTGGCGGCACTTGCGGCCACGGTGGCGCGGTCGCCGGAGAAATGGTATAGGGATGCGGCGTGTGCCGAAGGGGTTCGTGCCGCAATCCATACGGTACCTACGGGCTTGTCGGGCGTGGCGCCCCCCGGCCCGGCTATGCCCGAAGTGGCTACCGCGCATCCGCATTCGAGGCATCGTGCCGCGCCCTCGGCCATGGCTTCGACCACAGGTCGGCTGACGGCGCCTTCGCTGTCGAGTACCGGACGAGATACGCCCAAGATGTTGTGTTTTACCTCATTGGAATAGGCGACTATGCCGCCTGCGAAGATGTCCGAACATCCGGCCACGGCGGTTATGGCCGATGCTATGCGCCCTCCGGTGCAGCTCTCGGCCGTCCCGAGGGTGTATCCGCGGCTGCGCACCTTGTCGATGAGCATCTCGGCAGTGGACATGGCGCCCTCGCCGACGACGAGCGAGCCCAGACGTTCGCACAGATTGGCGGTGAGGGCCGCCGCTGTCGCATGTGTAGCCTCGGCATCGCTGCCGATGCCGTCCAGGCGCAGGCGTATTACAGGTACATCGGGCAGGTAGGCCAGATGGAAGCCCGTGGGAAGGGCCTTCTCCCAAGTGTCAAGCCGCTCGGCAAGGGCACTCTCCGTAATTCCGGTGACAACGAGAGTGTTGTGCGTCAGCGTTTTGTCGCCGTGGAAGCGTTCGCTGAGCATGGGTACTACCGCATGTCTGAGCATCCCGCGTGTCTCGGTGGGTACGCCCGGCATTGCCACCAGGACGTGGCCGTCTCGCTCCCACATCATTATGGGCGCTGTTCCGTAGATGTTCTGTATGACGGTACAAGTGTCGGGTACGAGGGCCTGATTTTCGGTCAAAGTATTGAGCTTACGGCCTTTTGCGGCAAATATGCGATGAATGTTTGCTGCGACTTCCGGGTCGTGCCGCAGGCTTCCGCCAAAGATTTCCATCAGCGCGGCCTTGGTGATATCGTCCTTGGTAGGTCCGAGGCCTCCGGTGGTGATTACGATGTCGGCGGCAGCCATGGCGCGGTGTACTGCCGCAGCGATGTCTGCGGCGACGTCGCCTACGACCTCCACCTCTACGACCGGTATGCCAAGGGGGTTGAGACTGCGGGCGATGTCGCCCGAATTGGTGTCGGTGACGCGTCCCAGCAGGATCTCGTCGCCTATGACAATGACGTATGCTTTCATTGAAAATTCTTTTGAAATAAATCTAAGGTCCTTAAAGTCCTTAGGGTCCTTAGAGTCCTTAGGGTCCTTAGAGTCCTTAGGGTCCTTAAAGTCCTTAGGGTCGCTAAACCTCCGAAATTCGGGCAAAAGCTATTCGACTTTCCACATTCCACATTCGTTACTCCATATTCGACATTATTTCAGACTGATACACGGGCAAAGGGTACCTTGTCGTAATCGCAGAACTCCCGGTCCAGGAACTTGAAATATCCGGCTATGGCCACCATGGCCGCGTTGTCGGTGGTGAAAGCGCGTTCGGGAATGAAAGCCTTCAGGCCATGGTGCGCGCAGTACTCGGCCACGGCGGCGCGTACGCCCGAATTGGCCGATACACCTCCGCCTATGGCCACGGTGCGCACGCGAGTTTGGCGCACGGCTTTGTCCAGTTTGTCTAAAAGAATGTCTATGATGGTTGCCTGCAACGATGCCGCCAAATCGGCGCGGTTTTTCTCGATGAAATCCGTGTCGGCATGCACGCCGTCGCGCAGGGTGTACAGGAACGAGGTTTTCAGGCCGCTGAAGCTGTAATCGAGCCCGGCGATGTGCGGCCTTGAAAAATGGAAATGCCCGGCATCGCCCTGCGCAGCCAGAGCGTCTATGTGCGGACCGCCGGGGTAGGGCAACCCCATGACTTTGGCGCATTTGTCAAAGGCCTCGCCGGCGGCGTCATCTATGGTTTTGCCCAGGATTTCCATGTCGTTGTAGTTCTTGACAAGTATCAGCTGCGAGTTGCCGCCCGAGATGAGCAGACACAGAAACGGATACTCGGGCACTTGGTCCTCGGGCTTGCGCCGTATGAAGTGAGATAGTACGTGTGCGTGCAGGTGGTTGACGTCCACTATCGGACGCCTCAGACCCAGTGACAGCCCCTTGGCAAAGGATGTGCCTACCAGCAGCGACCCGAGCAATCCCGGCCCGCGAGTGAAGGCTATGGCCGAGATGTCTGTCTTGGAAATGCCGGCACGCTTGATGGCCGTATCCACTACGGGGACGATATTTTGCTGGTGAGCACGCGATGCCAGTTCGGGCACTACACCTCCATATTCTTCATGGACGCTTTGCGAAGCGATGACGTTGCTCAGCAGCAGGCCATCGCCGATGACGGCGGCACTGGTGTCGTCGCATGATGATTCGATTCCTAAAACAATGTTATTCATGCTCCAAGCGAAGCCGTATTAAAATATTAAAATATGTATGCAATGCCGGCGGTCAGTTGGGCCGACGAATTGCTCTTGACCATCGAGTAGCGGGCCTCGATGTGAATCTTCAGTGTCGGTGAGGCCGTGAACTCGAAGCCGGCGCCGGCATTAAGCCCGAAATTGCGCTTGCGTGTGGACACGTCCTCGTCGGGAGCGTTCTCCGTCCGGTTGTGGCTGTTCCACCACGAGTAATTGAGGCCGATGATGGGGTACAATGCCGCACGGTTGCCCGTGAAATTGAACGGGTAATGCGTGTCCAAATCCAGTTGTATGGCATCGCGGTCGTTGTTGCGGAAGATGCAGCGTGCCCCCGGCGCCACGCGGAAGTGACTACTGAACCCGTATTGGAATTGTATGCCCGCCACTGCAGACTTGTTGCGCGAAACATAACCCGCGTCTACGCCGAAAGACTTCTGCCCGCGTACACACTGAGCCTTGGCCGCCGGGGCCGAAGACATCAGCAACGGCAATATCGCAAACAGCGTGCATATCGGACGCAAATATTTGATGAACAGTTTCATACCTTTGCTTATGTGCTTTGGGGCGTGTCGCGCCCATATATATTATATAATGTGTATCCGGCGTAGGCCGTAGCCGCCGACAGATACCATACAAAGGTAATCATTATTTTTTTGCGCGTATGGCTAAATTATACTAAATTTGTCAGTGCGTCAGCGTATGAAGACGAAGGAAAATTTTTTCGTGTTAAATTATGTAAATATTTTCTGATAATCTAAAAAAACTGGCTAACTTAGCGGATGAAATAATCGTTAAAATAGTAAATCCAACATCTAAAAAGTATTGATTAGCCCCAAAAAACAGACAGCGAAACAATTACCTACACTAAAAAAAACAAACACCAAAATAATCTATTTACCCTAACCCCGATGTCAGTTGTCGGGCCTCTTAAAAGGCTTGGCGGCGGACATCAAAGTAACAATCAACACTACAACCTTATGAGAAAACATCTTTTTGTGACTCTGTTGTTGACTTGTGGCTTGCCTTTCAGCGGACAAGTTTTCGCGCTGGCAAATCCCGAGCCTCAATCACAAAGTCAGGCGGCTGTCACCATAACTGGTACAGTCCTCGATGAGAACAATGACCCGGTCATTGGTGCAAGTGTTACGCCTAAGGGTCAGACGCAAGGCGTTGTCACCGATGCCTTCGGTCATTTCACTATCAAGGTGAAACCCGGTACAACGCTGACCATCAGCACGGTTGGTTACAAGACCGTGACCATGGCAGCGAAGCAAGACATGAGCGTTTATCTCGAACCCACCACCGAGCTTCTCGACCAGCTCGTTGTCGTAGGTTACGGCACACAGAAAAAAGCCAACCTTACCGGTGCTGTTGCTACCGTTGACGTAGCCAAGGTTATGGATAGCCGTTCGACCACGGACGTTTCCAAGGCACTCCAAGGAGCAGTCCCCGGCTTGACCATTACGAACAATGATGGTGGCATCAACTCCACACCTACGATGAAAATTCGTGGTACCGGTACATTCTCCAACGGCGGTGCATCTTCGCCTCTGCTCGTTGTAGACGGTGTTGTGGTTGACGACATCACATTCCTCAACCCTGACGACATTGCCGAGATTTCCGTGCTTAAGGATGCTGCATCGTCCTCTATCTATGGTACACGCGCTGCCTTCGGTGTGATTCTCATCACCACCAAGACTTCCGCCACCAAGGACCGCGTTTCCGTTAAGTACTCCAACAACTTCGCATGGAGCCAGGCCACAACGCTTCCCGAATATCCTTCGGTGTACAAGCAGATTTATGCCCTGACCGAAGCCAACCTTGCGTCCAACGGCGAGCTCGGCTTGTTCGGTATGGATCCTTTTGTGATGATGCCTCTGGCTAAGCAATGGGAGAAAGAACATGGTGGCAAGCGCGCCGGTTATCGCGAAATGGTTCCCTGGACTTCCGACAGTAGCATCGGTGACTACAAAATCATGCCAAACGGAACCGGTATCTATTATGCAGACTGGGACGTTGCCGGCATTATGTTCAACAATGCTGCCCCCAGCAACTACCACAACGTCAGCCTTGAAGGTACTTCCGGCAAGACAAACTACCGTCTTGCTTTCGGTTACAGCAACAAGTCTGACCTGATGGAGTTCAACCCCGCCAAGATGTACCGCTACAACGCAACGGCCAACATTTCGACCGAAATCTTCTCGTGGTTGCGTGCCGGTGCTCGTTTCAGCTTCTCCGAAAAGGACTACAAAGGCACATACAACGTACGTGGTGACTACCAGTACATGTGGCGTTGGGGTTCGTACTTCGGACCTTACGGATACCGGTATGGCGACGACGGCGAAATCATCGACTTCCGTAATGATATCGCTTATCGCAAGCAGGCCGGCAAAATCAAGGATACTGCTACGCAAACCCGTATCACAGGTTATATCGATGCAGATATTTTCAAAGGTTTTACTCTGCATGGCGATTTCACGTATAGCGTAGTTGATCTTCTGAACACGACGCCCTACATGCCCGTTTACGGCTTCAACAGCTGGGGCGACATCTCGGAGCCGAGCTACATCGTTCCCGAGAGCTGGGCAGACGCTCGTCAGACCAACACCAAGGACGACATGTGGTCGATGAATGTTTACGGTACATACGCCAATACTTTTGCAAACGACTTCAACCTGAAAGTTATGGTAGGTGCTACCGCCGAGCAAGAAGATTATAACTATCTGTATGCTAAGCGTGACGAGCTTCTCGATGTCAACCAGCCTTGGCTGGGTCTGACCACCGGTGGCAAGGACAAAACCGGCTACGAGATTAGCAATGCCATTACGCACCGCGCTACCGCCGGCTTCTTCGGCCGTATCAACTTTGACTACAAGGGCATCTACCTCTTGGAATTCAACGGTCGCTATGACGGCTCCAGCCGCTTCCCC
>ULTZ01069973.1_pt1 | contig 11749 bp, 9 predicted proteins | sample 1957981 | NCBI WGS metagenome assembly ULTZ01 (sample SAMEA4835745, study PRJEB28245) | human gut metagenome | biome: gut microbiome; material: fecal sample | place: Denmark | collected 2008
TCTTCGCAGCGCTTCACCCATACAATCTGTCCGTTATGATAAGAGTGGAGCCTTTTGCAAGGCCCCGCTCTTATTGCTGCCGTTATGATGAGCAACTTGCCGCAGAAAAGCAGCGCACCGAGCGGGTGACCAAGCGCATTTTGACCAAGGAAGAACTGCCATCATCCGTTCCTTTATCGACTATGCCGGCAGTACGATCACAAAAAAACTGGAAACGCTGATGGCGGGTGGTTGCATCGTTGAGCGTGTGGATGAAAACCTGACCTATGATTATCTGCACGCCTCGGAAGATAACCTCTGGAGTACGCTGTATCTGACAGGGTATGGTCACGCATGCCGCCATAGCAGTCATATTGAAAGACATCCCGCCTGAAAGTGAAGGCTTTACTTTCAGGCGGGACTTTTTGTTTTTTATTATAAAGGCTAGTTCCTGTTCTTTGCGGAGATGGCCACACATTAAAGAACTTTGGCCCCATTGGCCGTCAACTTGAAGGTTGCTCCCAGCATATCGGCAGCCCCGCGGCACATCAGCATCCGCTGCAGGAAAATCTCAAAATATTCGTACATGCTGCAAATATCGGTGTCGATTTGCAGATTCAGCGAGATGACTTTTTTCTCGGTGTTGATCTTCAGGGTCTGGTCTGTGACCGCATAGTTGACCCGGTCATGGATGTCGAAGGATGCTTTGGGCTTTTCCCGCACACGGCTGCGGCGCACATCAGTCTTGTCGCCGATGATGAGTGCTGCCGAGATGTGATCCACGGCCCCGCCGGTGGATTCATCGTGGTTGGAAATGGCGGACACGATGGTGATGCGGTCCGGGACGCTCAGGTCATATTGCTTCAGAATCTCGTTGGCCAGTAGCCCGCCGTATTCGGCGTGACGGCTGCGGTTGATGGCGTTTCCGATGTCGTGCATATAGCCTGCGATCCGGGCAAGCTCGATGTCGTGCTCCGGATAGCCGAATTTTTTCAGGATGTGGGCGGCGGTCTCTGCCACCCGGACACAATGGGCTTGTGAGTGCTCGGTGTAGCCCAGCAGGCCTAGATTCTGGTTGCCTTTTTTCAGCAGTTCGTTGACTTCCTCATTGTGTTTGATGTCTTTATACGTCATGGTTCTCTGCCCCCGATTCATATATTAAAAGAAAGTATCTACTATTGTAAGATGATTTCGAGGCGGTTGCAATCAAATTGCGGTAAAATCTGTGTGCAGAAGCGATTTTACATATTCCAGACACATTCCTGATTTCTGATTTTACATTTGCACGGTACAATAAAAACGTTTGTATCATGCAATCCGAAGCATTCCGGTCAGAGAAAAGGAAGAGGAATATGGAAAACACCTATCATTGCTATGCAAACCGTGAGCTTTCGTGGCTGCGGTTCAACGAACGCGTTCTGGAGGAGGCAGAGGATTCCCGTCTGCCGTTGTGTGAACGGCTGAGTTTTTTGTCGATTTTCCAGAGCAATCTGGATGAATTTTTCATGGTGCGCATCGGCAGCTTGCAAGACCAGATGCTGCTGGACAAAAACGCACGGGAAAATAAGACGAATATGACCAGCGGCGAACAGATCGATGCAGCGCTGGCTTTTATCCACAAGCTGACAGCCCGCCGGGACGCTGCTTATAATGGTCTGCTGGAACAGCTTGCAGAGCAGGGGATCCGTCTGCTGGACTTTGCCCATATGGAGGAAGAAAGCCGTACCGAACTGGAAAAGCTGTTCCGGCAGGACTACCTGCCGCTGCTGTCCAGTTTCATCATCAGCAAAAAGCAGGCATTTCCGTTCCTGAAAAACAAGGGCATCTATGCGGTTGCGGTGCTGAGCACCAAGGCAGAAAAGAAGAAGATCGGCATTGTGCCCTGCGGCAATGAGATCTTCCCCCGGCTGGTGCCGGTGCCGGGCCGTACTGGCTGCTTTATCCTGTCGGAAGAACTGATCCTGCACTTCCTGCCACTGCTCTACAAGGGCTATAAGGTCACCAGCAAAACGCTGGCCCGCATCACCCGCAATGCGGATATTGACGCCGACCTGATCTATGACGAAGACCTGAACTACCGGGATCACATGGCCGAAGTGGTCAAGAAGCGCAAAAAGCTGGCACCTGTCCGTCTGGAACTGAGCCGTGAGATCGACGAAGAAATTATCCAGTCCCTGTGCAAAAACCTGAAACTGGACCCCAAGCGGGTGTTTGAATACGATTCTCCGCTGAATCACTCTTTCCTGTTCCAGATCGAGGATCAGCTGCGCAGCCACACCGACCTGTTCTTTGCGCCCCGCCACCCGCAGCCCAGCCCTGCACTGGACGAGCGCAAGCCCATCATTCCGCAGATCCTGGAAGAGGACAAGTTGATTCACTATCCGTATGAGAGCATCCGTCCCTTCCTGCAGCTGCTGCACGAGGCCGCCTGCGACCCGGACGTGGTCTCCATCAAGATGACTCTTTATCGTCTGGCCAACCACAGCAAGGTGGTGGATGCACTGGTGGAAGCCGCCGAAAACGGCAAGCAGGTGGATGTTCTGGTGGAGCTGAAAGCCCGCTTTGATGAGGAAAACAACATCGAGTGGTCCCGCCTGCTGGAACGTGCCGGCTGTCATGTGGTGTATGGCATTGAAGGGCTGAAAGTCCACTCCAAGCTCTGCCTGATCACCCGTAAAACGAAGGAGGGTATTTCCTTCATCACCCAGATCGGCACCGGCAACTACAACGAAAAGACCAGCCGCCTGTACACCGACCTTTCTTTCCTGACCGCATCCAAGGAAATCGGTCTGGAAGCCACCGAAGTGTTCCGCGCACTGGATCAGGGCGAAACGGTGGATTCGGTCAAGAACCTGCTGGTGGCGCCTCATTGCTTACAGAACCGTCTGCTGAATCGGATAGACGGTGAGATCAAAGCTGCCGCCCGCGGCGAGGGCGGCTACATCGGCATCAAGATCAACAGCCTGACCGACAAGGTGCTCATCAACAAGCTCATCGAGGCAAGTCAGGCGGGCGTCTACATCGATATGGTGGTGCGCGGCATCTGCTGCCTGCGTGCCGGTGTCCCGGATGAGACCGAGAATATCCATATCATCAGCATCGTGGGCCGCTATCTGGAGCATTCCCGCATCTACATTTTCGGACAGGGAGAGCGTGCCCGGTACTACATCGGCTCGGCAGACTGGATGACCCGCTCTACGCTCCGCCGCGTGGAAATCGCGGCTCCGGTCACGGCTCCGGCTCTGAAGGCACGTTTGCAGCACATCTTTGACACGATGCTGGCCGACAACTGCAACGCCCGCGTGCAGCAGCCGGACGGCAGCTATGTCCGCCGGATGCCCGGTGCCGATGCCGTGGATTGTCAGGCACAGTTCTACGAGGAAGCCTATCAGGCCAACGTGCACTCCAGTCTGAAGTGAGATGCACTCGGATTTCACACAGATTTGACCGCAGCACGGTTTCTTCGACTGGATTTCGATGATACAATTTTATTGTAGAATGAAATCGCAGAAAGGGAGAATCCTATGGAAGATTTCTGGAAATCCGTGCAGACGATACAGGCAGAACGCGGGGCGGATTACCGCGCCTTCTCTTTGTTCAGTGCAACGCATTGGGCAGAATTGCTGGGAGCAGCGGCGGTCATTTTTCTCTGTGCGGTGATCTACTACCACTGCAGGGAAGTGACCCGGCATCAGATCCTTCGCGCTGTGTTTGTCCTGATGCTGGCCGATGAGTTTATGAAGCAGGCCGTCCTGCTGTACACCGGTCAATGGAACGTGACCTATCTGCCTCTCCACCTGTGCAGCATCAACATCTTTGTCTGCTGGTACGATGCCATACACCAGAGCCGTTGGAGCAAGGAAATCCTTTATGCGCTCTGTATTCCGGGAGCAGTGGTCGCAATGTTGAGCCCCTCATGGCAGCGGCTCCCGGTCTGGAACCTGCTGCATCTGCATTCCTATAGCATTCACGTTCTGCTGATCCTCTATCCGGTCCTTCTGCTTGCTGGCGGATTTCGCCCGCAGGTGCATCATATCCGCTGGGTACTGGCGTTTCTGTGTGCAATCGCAACGCCGATCTTTTTCCTGAATCGGCTGCTGAAAACAAACTTTTTCTTTCTCAATGATCCGCAGGGCAATGCGATTACTGCCTTTTTCGCCCACTGCTTTGGAGAACGTTTTTATCTACTGGGCTTTCTGCCGGTTCTTGCTGCAGTCCTGTTGCTTCTTTATCTGCCATGGTACAGGGCAGAGCGGCATCAACGTATGCTCTGTGCAAGAGATCAGGTTATAGCTTGAATGGCTCTGTGCATCAATTGAGTATCTTTCTTTTCTTCTTTCGTCCCGTCAAAGTCTGCTGCTTTGACGGGAATTTTTTATATCTGATTTTACAAAGGGTTTACACCGGAATGGTGGCTGTCACAGGACGGACGTGCTATGATAGAATTCGAATTTTTGAAGTGAAACGATATTTTTTGATTGACATAACAGAATCAAGAGGACAGATCATGCAGAAAAACTATGTGCAGGAAATTTTGAACATCATTCATGGCAATATACCTCAGGCTGAACTGGCCGAAAAACTGTCGGATTACCATGAAAAAGATTTGGCGGATGCTTTGGAAGCGCTCATGCCTGCAGAACGCAAGTCGCTTTATCCCATTTTGGGAGTAGACGAAGTGGCTGAGATCTTCGCCTATCTGGACGATGCAGAGCCGTATCTGAAAGAATTATCCAGAGATGAGGCTGCAAAAGTTATTTCCAACATGGACTCGGACGATGCGGCAGATGCGCTGGAAGACCTTGACGAGATAGACAAGGGTGAAATCGTCAACAAACTGGACAGAGATTCGATTGAAGACGTAAAGATGCTGCTTTCTTATAGCGAAGATGAGATCGGCAGCAAAATGACGACGAATTATATCCGCATCAAAAATGATATGACCATCCGGCAGGCTATGAGTGAGCTGGTCAAGCAGGCCGGGGAGAATGACAACATCTCTGTGTTGTACGTGGTGGATGAAAATGAACATTTCTATGGTGCAATCGACTTAAAAGATTTGATTATTGCACGTGCAGAAGATCCTCTTGCGGAACTCATCGTTGGGTCTTACCCCTACGTTACAGATCGGGAAAAAATCAGCGACTGTATCGAGCGCATTGTGGACTATGCGGAGCGCAGTCTGCCGGTGCTGAATGAGGCAGGCAAATTGATGGGTATCATAACATCGTCCGATGTGGTGGAACTGGTTGACGATGAGATGAGCGATGATTACGCAAAGCTGGGTGGTCTGACCGGCGAGGAAGATTTGAGGGAAAGCGTTTTTGAAAGTGTGAAAAAGCGTCTTCCGTGGCTGACCGCTCTGTTATTTCTTGGAATGCTGGTTTCCTCGGTCGTTGGCGCATTTGAATCGGTGGTAGCAGTGCTTCCGGTTGTGATCTGTTTTCAGTCTATGGTGCTGGGTATGGCGGGAAATGTCGGCACGCAGTCATTGGCCGTTACGATTCGAGTTCTGGTAGACGAAAATCTGACGGTATCCAAGAAATTTCAGCTGCTCTGGAAAGAAGTCAGAGTTGGATTGCTGAATGGTACGATTCTGGCCGTAATGGCGCTGAGTTTTCTGGGATGTTATATCCACTTTTTCAAAGGCTACGCTTGGAATACGGCACTTCTGCTGTCTGGCTGTGTAGGCGCATCACTTGTTGTCGCCATGGTCGTTTCCAGTCTGGTGGGCACATTGGTTCCGATGCTGTTCCATAAAATTCATATTGATCCGGCTGTTGCTTCCGGACCATTGATCACGACGATCAACGATTTGGTAGCGGTTGTCGTTTACTATGGCCTTGCAATGGTGGTGCTGATTGATCTGTTCCATCTTGCCTGACTTTCCTCTGGATGGGCTTATTTTCGGATATTTATATCTTCATGAAATCCCTGCTGGATCTTAAGGTTCAGCGGGGACTTTTTGTTGCCAAACTTTTACATGAGATTTACGCCACTGGGATAGTTTGCACAAATCCTTCGTGCTACCATAGAGCAGGTATCAAAAGTAGGAGTGTAAAATATGGAGATCAAGCTCGTTCATGTTACAAAATCCTTTGGCGCAAAGCAGGTGATCCAGCCTACCAGCTTTGTCATTCAAAGCGGCAGCCTGACCACATTGCTGGGACCTTCAGGTTGCGGCAAGACCACCCTGTTGCGGATGATCGCCGGACTGGAAACGCCGGACAGCGGTGAGATCTGGTTTGAGAATCGCTGTGTGTTCTCCTCGGAAAAGAAGATCAATATCCCGCCCGAAAAGCGCGGCCTTGGCTTTGTGTTTCAGGATTTTGCCCTCTGGCCGCACATGACTGTCTTTGAAAATGTGGCTTTTGGCCTGCGGGCGGCTGGCAAGACGGACAAATTGGACGAAAAGGTGAAAAATGCACTCCACGCTGTACAGCTGGATGATTTTGCCCAGCGGTATCCTCATCAGCTGTCCGGCGGTCAGCAGCAGCGTGTGGCATTTGCCCGCGCGATCGTCATTGAACCGGCCTGCATCCTGTTTGACGAGCCGCTTTCCGCACTGGACGCACTGCTGCGGGAAGAGATGCGCTCGGAACTGCGGACGCTGATCACCAAGTTGGGCATTACCGGCGTGTTTGTGACCCACGACCAGATTGAGGCCATGAGCATGAGCGATGCAATTGCGGTCTGTCACGCCGGAAAAATTGAGCAGTATGATACCCCGGAAAAAATCTATTCCCATCCGGCAACGGAGTTCGTGGCACGATTTGTAGGCTCTTCCAACTGGCTCGACCAGAATCATCTGTTCCGCCCGGAACAGGCACAGACGGTTCCCACCGAGCAGGCCGAAAAATACGATGCCGATGTCACGGCGGTGCAGTTCCTTGGCAGCAGCTACCAGCTACAGCTGAACCACAACGGACAGGACTGGACATATATCAGCCCCCGACGGGTCTCGGTGGGCGAAAAGATCTCGCTTTATCTGCCCCGTAGTGCCATCGTTGCCGTCTGAATCAGCTTCCTGCCGCAAGGTGCGGCTTGATGATACATCATTGGAAATGAAAAAGGAGAATCCTTATGCGTAATTATAAAATCAGCCGTCGTAATTTTCTTGCTGTGGCGGGTACTCTGACTGCCGCTGCCGCCTTGACCGCCTGCGGCGGCTCCGCAAGCAGCACGGTTGCTTCCAGCACAGCTTCTTCCAGCGTGGCAAGCGATAGCACTCCCGCTGCCGCATCCGGCACCGGCAAAGTGACGGTCTATATGCCTTCTCCGGCTGGTCTGGCCGATAAGCTGGCCGAGGGCTTTACGGCAAAGACTGGTATCGAGGTAGAGCAGTTTCAGGGCACTACCGGCGAGATCCTCGCTCGTCTGGAAGCCGAAGCAGCAAACCCTGTGGCCGATGTAGTGATTCTGGCTTCCTGGTCGGATGGTCTGTCCATGAAAGCAGATGACAAGCTGGAAAGCTACACCCCGGAAAACGCCGACCTCATCGTGGACGGCTGGCTGGATGACGACAGTGTGCTGTTTGGTTACAGTGCATCCGCTGTGGGCGTTATTTATAACACCACGGTGTTCTCCACGCTTGATGCCGACTGGAAAGACCTTGGCAACGCAGAGTATAAGGATCAGCTGGCCATCCCCGACCCGGAAAAGTCCGGTGCCTGCAAGGACTTTGTGGCAGGCTATGTGGTCAAGAATGGCTGGGATGATTTTCAGGCTATGGCCGACAACGGTATGACGGTCCCCGGCGCAAACAAGGCTGCACTGGAAGCTGTCACCACCGGCGAAGTGGGCATCCTTGTGGCCGGCGTGGACTACAACGCCTATTCTTCCAAGAATAAGGGCGAGCCGCTGGACATCTACTACCCGGCAGGCGGCACCATCGTGAACCCCCGCCCGGCAATGATCCTGAAAACGGCTCCCAACATGGACAATGCCAAGGCATTTGTTGATTATCTGTTCAGCGATGAGGCACAGCAGCTGGTGGCAAATGCTTATCTGCTGCCCGGCCGCACCGACATCAAGTGCGACAAGCGCAGCAATCTGGAGGATATTCCTCAGATCACGCCCGATTGGGACAAGATGATGGCGGAAGCCAGCGATGATGCCGCAAAGATCAACCAGATCTGCGGTGCCAGCAACGGGTAACGCTCCATGAAACAGACGAATCGTAAGGCGGATCTTCCGCTGCTGTTGCTGGCAGTGGTGTTGATCTTTCTGATCGTCTGTCCTGTGGGAATGATTTTTGCCAAGGCGGTCATGCAGAATGGCCGCCTTGACTTTTCTCCCGCTGTGCAGACGCTGTTGAACCCGGAAAACGCCCACATGATCGGCAATTCGCTGCTGTTGGGTGTGCTGGTGGTGCTGCTGTCTACTCTGATTGCCGCACCGCTGGCCTATCTGTTCTCCCGGACAAAGTTTGCCCGCTACCGTGTCTTTGACATCCTCTTTATGATCCCGTTCATGACGCCGCCCTACATTGCCTCCATGGGCTGGATCTTATTTATGCAGAAAAAGGGGCTTTTGCAGCAGCTGATCCCCGCAGCTGCCGGGTGCGAAAAGATCTTCTTCACTCTGGGCGGTTTGGTGCTGGTGATGAGCCTGCACGTTTTTCCGTTCATGCTCACCATGCTCAAAAACGCCATGCTGAATATCCCCTCCAGTCTGGAAGAGGCAGGTGCTGTGTTTGGGGCCGGATTCTCTGCCCGGATGCGCAAGATCTTTCTGCCGCTGCTCTCCGGCAACTACGCCATCGGTGCGCTGCTGGTGTTTGTGAAAACGCTGTCTGAATACGGCACGCCTTCTACGCTGGGCAAGCGCATCGGGTTTGAGGTGTTTACCACCGAGATCCACCGCCACGCCACCGTAGCCCCCATCGACTTTGGCAGTTCAGCCACGCTCTCCTCCGTGCTGGTAGGCATCTGTCTGTGTATGTGGATGCTGCAAAATTACATTACCACGCGCAAAAGTTACAATTTGGTCAGCGGCAAGGGTGCCCGCCGCGTAGAGCAGTCCATGGGCAAAGGAGCCACCGTCGCTGCGTGGGCATATATCGTTCTGGTGCTGCTGATTGCAGTTGGGGTTCCGTACTTCTCGGTCATTTCCACATCTCTCATCAATCTCCGCGGCTACGGTCTGGCACCGGGCAACTTTACCATCGCACATTATGTAGAACTGTTCACCGAGAACGAAAAGGGATTGAGTGCTCTGAAGAACAGCGTTTTTCTTGCGGTCACTTCGGCTACCATCTGTGCAGTGCTGGGCACTCTGCTGGTATTGGCGGTGCGGAAGTCGCACTCCAAACTGCGCAAGGTGGTAGAAGCCATTGGTCTGCTGCCGGAAATGCTGCCGGGTATTGTATTGGTCATTGGAATTATGCTATTCTGGAACCAAATCTACAACATCCTGCCGCTGTACAACACTATGGGCATCATGGTTCTGGCCTATGTGGTGCTGTTTCTTCCCTATACGGTGCAGTACGTCACTTCGTCCTTTACCCAAATCAGTGACAGCCTGATGGCGGCAGGACAGGTGTTCGGCGGAAGCCCGGTTTACATCCTGCGGCGTATCCCCCTGCCGCTGATCCGGCAGGGCATCGCCACCGGCTGGATGATGACCTTCATCATCGCTTTCCGGGAACTGGTAACGGCAAGTCTGATCGCTCCGCCCAACACACTGGTGGTCGCCACCTTTATCGTGCGGGAATTTGAGCAGGGCAGCGTTTCGGTTGGCATGGCGATGGCGGTGCTGTGTGTGTTGTTTTCGACCACGGCACTGCTGATTTTGAACACGGTGATCGATCATCGGAAGGTGCATTGAGATGGAACTTTTTATTGCCGGGGGCTGCGGCGAACATGGCCGCAACTGCTTTTATGTGGAACAGAATAGTGCTGCTTTTCTGGTGGATTGCGGTCTGCTGGCTGGCGCAGAGGACGACCTGCCCCGGCTGAATGCAGAGCAGATTCAAAAACTGCGGGCTGTCTTTCTGACCCACAGCCACGCAGACCACACCGGGGCGCTGCCGTGGCTGGCGCAGCAGGGGTATCAGGGGCCGGTCTATGCTACGCTGCCTACTCTGACCCAACTGCCCTTTTCCTTGAATCATATCCAAACGTTGGAGAGTCTCTGCCCTTGCAAAGGCTCCGACTCTGTGCCGGAACTGCCCGGCCTGCAGGTCACATGGGGGCGTTCCGGGCACTGCGCAGGCAGCGTCTGGCTGCGATTTGAATGGAACGGAAAGAGCATTCTCTTTTCTGGCGACTATGCAGAGCACAGCCCGCTCTACCCCTGTGACCCGCTGCGGAGCCAGACGGCAGATCTGGCCGTTCTGGATGCGGCTTACGGCAGCACGGACGCAGACTGGAACACTTGCGTCAAAAAACTCTGTGTGGAGACCGTGCAGTGCCTGAAACAGACACAGCTCCTGTTCTTCCCGGTGCCGAAATATGGCCGAGGGCCGGAGATCCTTCTGTTGCTGAAACGCTTTGCACCGAATCTGAAATTTTACGGCGATGCGCATTTCCTTCGTCAGCTACAGCAGATCCAGCTGGGTGGACCGTGGCTGTTGCCTGTGCCGCCGCATTTTGCGGACTGGGTGCAGCCGGATGCTTTCCTCAGCCGGGAAAAAAGCGTTGTCTTTCTCAGCGGACCGCAGCTGGCAGGAAAAGCCGGGCAGCGCGCCCGCGAAATGGTGGCGCACGGAGCACACGGCATCATGACAGGCACCCCGGATGCGGGCAGCCTGAGCGCAGAAATGCTGAAAAACGGGCAGATGCTCTTCCTGCGGTATCCAGTGCATCTGGATGCAATGCAGTGCCGGGAGCTTGCGGAAAAGAATCAATTTGGCCGGGTAATCCCATATCACAGCCCGGAGATTGATTGCCCGTGTTTCTTTTTGCTATAATTGTTGCTATGATCGTACTGGCCGATTTGCTCCATCTTGTTTATTAAAAACAAAAAAACAGGGTGCGCCCACCCGGACGTACCCTGCCAAAAGCCACAGACAAGAATGATATGTACAGCAGGGAGTTCCCCAGCGGGAACTTCCTGCTTCTCTTTTCCAGCAAGATGAACCTGTTCCGCCTGCCATGCAGCAAACTCACGCTGGCCTTCCTCGCTGTTCCAGCAGACAAGGATGGCTGGGTAGAATGCCCGTGCCAAACGATCGATGACTTCATCAGGGTAAATGAGGCACGCTTCGATGGCAGTGTATAAATCGTCAAATGCAGACAGGCTATCCATGATTTTAGCACTCCCGAACTTCGTACTTTTTATGCGACGAGAAGGCTTATGTTTTTTGCGTAGTACAGTATAATAAGCAAAAGTTTATTGTGTGAAAGTGAGGAGCGGCGGCGGATAATATTCTGAATACTATAACCGCCCACCGTAAAGAACGCAACTGGTCACTTTATGATTTAGCAACTCATACAGAGATGAAATCGACCACTATTTCCACACGGTATAATGACAATACGATCCCGTATATTCCTTCAATAGTAATGAGCATGGAGAATAGCGTTTATCTGGAGGTTGCCAAAGGATAAATAGAAGCAGTATTAAAGCATTAAAGCCGCTCACCGTGCAGGTTTCCAGCATGGTGAGCGGCTTTTTACTACAAATATGAGGAATCAAAGAAGTCTTTTAGTGTAATTTCCAAACCCAGACAGATTCTTTCAATCGTCTCTACGCTTAACTGGCCTCCCCGACGAGCAGTGGTTTGGATCGTGGAATACGATATTCCGCATTTCTTTGCCAACACACA